>Ga0207086_1085_pt1 | contig 22681 bp, 23 predicted proteins | sample Alteio_BWMinHeat_54_FD_153540 | JGI IMG/M metagenome (GOLD analysis project Ga0207086, IMG submission 153540) | Enriched cells from forest soil in Barre Woods Harvard Forest LTER site, Petersham, Massachusetts, United States -... | ecosystem: Environmental > Terrestrial > Soil > Temperate forest >... | reverse complement strand
CTTCAATCGTGTCTCTGTCGTGAACACTACCATTCCTAGCAAACCCATTGATGCGATACAAATTGCCAGGAATGCCAGAAAGCCTGCAATCGTCATCATTGTTTTCATACCAGAAAATGCTTCGGTAATTTGGTCGTCATAAAACTTTGCTTCAAATGGATGAACCGAGTCATACTTCTTCCAGGCCGATTCTATCTTTGTGTACGTGGTAATCAAGTCTGCCGACTGAATTTTTTTACCGATGCTGATTAATCACGCTCCAATCTCTTTGATTGATTTACTTGCCGGCACGACAATCGTAATACTGTTGGCCTTGATCATGATCGCTTCGCAAACCTTAAAAATTGCCCGGACCAATCCGGCTGAGGTCTTGAAGACTGAATAGTAATTTTTTGTGGCTAACTTTCTCCAATGAAAATTACACCGTTGAAGCTCGAAGTTTCTGAAAGCATTGGCATAGTTTCAGCCGAATTAATTGCTCCTGATTCGATTAAGGCCATTGTTACTCTTGCGCATGGAGCTGGCGCAGGGATGAATCATCCTTTCATGACTACTCTCGCGAATGAGTTAGCAGAACTGGGTATCGCAACGCTGCGATTTAATTTTCTATTCACAGAGCAAAAGAAAAAACGGCCTGACTTTCCGGCTGTTGCGCATAAAACGATTGAGGTTGCGATCAACAGAGCGCACGATTTATTACCAACCGCTCCACTATTTGTTTCCGGAAAATCTTTTGGCGGGCGAATGTCTTCCCAGCTCTTGTCGAAAACACATTTCGATTTTGTAAAAGGACTAATCTTTTTCGGTTTTCCTTTGCATGCTCCTGGAAAGTTAACGAGCGATCGCGCGGATCATTTGAAGGAAGTGAAAGTGCCAATGCTTTTCATACAAGGCACACGCGATGAATTAGCAACTTGGAATTTGATTGAACAAGTCACCAACGAATTATCGTTAGCAACTCTTTACAAAATAGAGGGAGCGAATCACGCATTTAAAAGCGGAAAACTAAATTTAATTCCTATTCTTGCGCAAGCAACTAATGAATGGATCGAAAAGATTTAATTCATCGCTGGACCTGATTTTGAAATCTGATTTGACAAAATCCAATTACTATTTTGCACGAGGCATTCTGATTGCGTTGTGCGGAGCTGTGCTTTTTTCTACAAAAGCTATTTTTGTAAAACTCGCTTATCGCGACACGCCGGTTGATGCGTTGACACTGTTAGCACTACGCATGATTTTTTCAATTCCGTTTTTCATTGGAGCTGCGGCTTTCTCCTCCAACAAAACAACGAATGTAAAATTCACAGGCAAGGAATGGATTTATGTAGCGCTCATCGGTTGCCTTGGTTATTATGTAAGTAGCTTTTTGGATTTTGTCGGATTACAATATGTATCGGCAGGGATGGAACGGCTGATCTTGTTTATTTATCCGACCCTTACTTTGTTGATGTCGGCCATCATCTTCAAAGTAAAAATAAAACCGCTGTAATGGTTGGCGTTAGTGATAACCTATTTTGGTTTGATGATCGCTTTTTTTGGAGAAGTTGACCTCGGTTCTCAACAGAATAAAAATTTTCTATTCGGGGCAACGATGGTTTTTATTTGTGCGATTACCTATGCAGGATACATTGTTGGCAGCGGCCGATTGATTCCAAAAGTTGGCGCTTCTAAATTCAACAGCTACGCGATGAGTTTTGCGTGTGGTGCCGTACTGCTGCATTTCTTTTTATTTAGTAATGTTTCGATGTTTCATTTGCCAGTCACGGTATACGTGTACAGTTTTTTCATGGCAATTTTAGGAACAGTCATTCCGTCTTATTTGGTGGCGGCAGCAATCAACCGCATTGATTCTGGCAATGTTGCAATTGTAGGAAGTGTTGGCCCGGTGTCTACTATTTTGTTGGCCAATATATTTTTGAATGAGGGCTTTACCGTATGGCAGTTGATTGGAACAGCTTGTATTTTAATCGGTGTGTTTATTATCGGGAAACAAAAATAATTAGGCTCTGTACTCCCACTCCCAAACAATACCATCCTCGGGATCATACACAGTTCCGAGCCAAACAAAATTATTTTTCTTTAGCACTTTGGTTGAGTAGTTATTTTCAGGAAGCGTTCGTGCTGTGATTTTTACTGACGGATCAGTTTTTAATGAAAGCTCAGCCAATGCTCTGCAAATCTTTGTTCCAATTCCCTGGTTTTGGAATGGCTCCATGGTTCCGTACGCAATCTCCACCTTTCCATTTATCGGTTGGCCCTTGAATGCGGCACTACCAACGATCTTACCATTGAGTTGAGCAAAGTAACCGATCCAGGGAGGAACGTAACCAATCCTCTTAAAGAAATCGATCGTCATCGGAAGAGTTCCCATACACAAAGTATCGCTAGCGAATTTCGCATTGTCCTCAAGTTCTTTCTCGATTGGGAGCAATTTCATTTCAGTAATTCAACTTTAGGATTTTATCCAGTTGTTTGATGGCCATCGACTCAGGCATTATTCTCATAAATCCATTTCTCAATGATTGAAGAATAGGATTGCCAATGTTGGTCATCTTTCCAAAACTCCAAGACATGTTCACCACGTGTAAGGCTTTTTCATAGCGAATGTTTTGGTACTGTTCGAATGCTTTTTCTATTGATGATTTTTCTTTCAGACATTTTGCAATTACGTAGGCATCTTCCACCGCTTGACAACCCCCTTGTCCAAGATTTGGTGTAGTAGCGTGAGCGGCATCGCCTAATAGAGCAACTCTGCCGTTCCACCATTTGGTAATTGGTTTTAAATCGAAAATATCCGAGCGAATGATATTCTCCCTTGGTGTTGCTTCAATGATTTGCTTTGCTAGTTGTCCGAAGCAGGAATAGTTTTCCAACAAACCTTCCTTCAGCTGACCATTATCTTTTCCATTGGCATTGGTGAAGAAAGTGGTGAAGTAATAGACTTCGTCAGGTGCTGTGGGAACAAATCCAAATCTCAAGCCCTTTTGTTTGCCCCACATTTCGTAAGAGTTGAATTGCTTACCACTAGGCAAGGTGAATTTCGTCATTCCCCGCCAGCAGGTTTGACCGGAGTAGCGCAGAGGTAAATCGCCAAAAATATTTCTTCTCACGGCCGATTTAATTCCATCCGCTCCGATAACCAAATAGGCTTCAGTTACAAAACCGTCTTCGAAACTGAGTGTTACTTTTTGATTACTCTGATGAGTTAGAGCGGTGAGTTTTTTATTGAGATGAATTTTCCTTTCATCAATTTCTCCTAGCAAAACCTGCTGCAACTGGCCTCGATGAAAAGCATAACTCCCGATTCCATAACGCGAAGTGATTTTCTCTTTTACTCGCAGACCGGAAATCAATTTGAAATTTTGATCAACTCCGTAAGCGTTGACAATCTCCAATCCAGCGTTAATGATTTTCCTCTCAATACCTAATCGCTGAAAAACTTGCATGGCATTAGAGGCCATTACAATTCCTGCACCCACAGGTTTTAGTTCTGGAGCAGCTTCATAAATTTCAAAATCAATTCCTGCTTGCTGAAGTGCGATCGCGGTGGTAAGCCCACCTATTCCAGCACCGACGATGATTGCTTTCATCACTTTGTTTTAAGAATACGTCTTAACGCAAGTATGTCCTGTTGATCAACTAGTTTTTTTTCAGGGGAACGATTGAGGCTCTCTTTATTTTTGAGCAAATCTCTTATATCAATAATGTGGATTTTTAACTCGTCAATTTTTTTGCTGATGGCGTTTTCAAAAATATTCTCCAGTGAAACCCCTTTTGAGAAGGTCAGAATATCAACCGCATCAGGCTCAACACCAAATGTGAATATATTATCTTTTGCAAAATCTTCAGATGAGATTTCGTCCACTTCCAGCTTTAGTTCTTTAAAGGCTTTGATTATTTTTTTTCCGTTTTCAAGAGTTGGCCGTACTAGAATATCGATATCGGCCGTTGTTCTTCGCACTCCGTAAAAAACAGCGGCATGGCCTCCAATCAAAACAAATTCGACACCGTTTGAGACAAACTTTCTAAGAATACGCTCATGAACTTTACTAAAGAAACTCATTGAAAGGATTTCTTGATGACTTTCAATCCTTTAAGAGTAAGTTTATTATACTGATCACCCCAAATGCGCTTTCTCAATTCTTCGTGGATCAACAGGCGTTCGGTTGGCTTAAGTTTTAAAAAAGCCGAGTCCTTCATTTTTTGTTCATCGACAAATGAAGTTTTTCGAACAACCAACTTTTCCTTTTTTATGGTCATAAAAAAGAGTTTGTTAAATAAAGATACTTAAATTTTCCCCTTCAAAAAGTCAGCAGTGTAACCCTTTCCTTTTTTCACCATTTCTTCGGGTGTGCCTGCAAAAAGTAAATGCCCGCCATTTTTTTCTCCACCTTCGGGACCGAGATCTATAATCCAGTCGGCAGACTTGATCACTTCCATGTTGTGCTCAATCACGATCACGGTGTGACCAATATCCACCAACGCATTGATAGCTTTCAACAATTTTGAAATGTCGTGAAAGTGTAAACCCGTAGTGGGCTCATCAAAAATGAAAAGGATGTTGCCGCTTGTGTCTGAATTTTTCCCAAGAAAAGAAGCGAGCTTCACGCGCTGCGCTTCACCACCGCTCAGCGAATTCGAAGATTGCCCAAGTTTCACATAACCTAGGCCAACATCAAATAACGGAAGGATCTTATCGTAAACCGTTTTTTTATCCGTAAAAAATTCGAGGCCATCTTCCACTGTCATGTTGAGTACATCGGCAATATTTTTTCCGTTATGCTGCACTTCTAGAATTTCTTGTTTGAATCGTTTGCCATGACAACTTTCGCAAGTGAGGAAAATGTCGGCCATGAATTGCATCTCTACTTTAATTTCGCCCTCACCTTCGCAAGTTTCACAACGGCCGCCTTCTACATTAAAAGAAAAATGTGAAGGCTTGTAACCACGTTGTTGGGAGAGCGGTTGATCTGCATACAACTGACGAATGGCATCGTAGGCTTTCACATAACTAATCGGATTGGAGCGAGATGATTTACCAATCGGATTTTGGTCTACAAATTCTACGTGCGTGATTTTTGCAATGTCACCTGTGAGCTGATCGTACTTGCCCGGAGTTTCTGATACTGATCCATTGGCACGACCCGTTGCCGGATAAAGAATTTTTTTAATCAATGTGGATTTACCTGAGCCGCTCACTCCTGTAACAACAGTTAATGCCTCCAGGGGAAACGTAACTTTAAGATTCTTCAAATTGTTTTCACGAGCTCCAACAATCGTGATAGAATCTTTCCATTTTCTTCGAACGGATGGAACGACAATTTTTTCTTTACCTGAAAGGTAATCCGTAGTATGCGAGATGACTTTGCCGTTGATTTCTTTGATGGTTCCTTGAAATACTAAATGCCCGCCATGTTGTCCCGCATCAGGTCCGATATCAATGATCTGATCAGCAGCGCGCATAATTTCTTCTTCGTGTTCAACAACAATCACGGTGTTGCCCATGTCTCGCAATGATTTTAAAACTTCCACCATCTTGGCCGTGTCGCGAGGATGAAGTCCGATACTCGGTTCATCCAAAATATACATCGAACCCACCAGCGCACTGCCTAATGCAGTTGCCAGTTTGATGCGTTGAAATTCTCCTCCTGATAAAGTTGCTGTTACACGGTTAAGTGTGAGATAACCCAAACCAACTTTTTGCATGTAGCTGAGTCGCGATTTTATTTCGGTAAGAATGCGCTCAGAAACTTTTTGTTCGTACGTTTCCAACTTCAAGTTTTCGAAAAACACTAATGCATCTTCGATCGGCATTAGAACGATATCGGTAATTGAAGTGTCAGCAATTTTTACATACGAAGCATCCTTGCGTAACTTCGTTCCCCGGCAATCAGGACAGGTCGTTCGTCCGCGATAGCGCGAAAGCATCACTCGATATTGGATCTTATGTGTTTTGGTTTCGAGGTATTTGAAGAACGCGTGAATGCCCTCAAAGTATTCGTTGCCGTTCCAGAGCAGATCTCTCTGCTTTTGAGTGAGTTCATTATACGGCCGGTGAATCGGAAAATCAAATTTGATTCCGTTTTTCAAGAGCGGCTTGGCCCAGTTACTCATCACTTCACCTCGCCATGGTGCAATCGCTCCTTCATAAACTGAAAGGCTTTTATCCGGAATAACGAGGTCATCATCGATTCCTAAGATTTTTCCGAATCCTTCACAAGTCTGACAGGCACCAAACGGATTATTGAAGCTGAAAAAATTTACAGAAGGTTCTGTGAATGTAATTCCATCGAGTTCGAAACGATCGGAGAAAATTTTCTTCTCAAGACTGTCTACATAGATAACACAATCACCATGACCTTCGAAGAATGCCGTTTGCACTGAGTCAGAAAGGCGAAACGTTAAATCTTCATCGCTGGCATTGACAGTGGTGCGATCGATCAAAACTTCGATTTCACTTTCAATTTTTTTTGCTTTTGATTTTTTCTTCTCACCGTTTTCGGTGGGAGGACTTAAAATTTCTTCAATGAATTTTACTTCGCCATTAATTAGCACACGGGCGAAACCTTTACTCAACAACAAATTCAATTCATCCTCAGGCTTCCTCCCTTTTTGAATTTTCAAAGGACAGGTCACCATCACGCGAGTTCCTTCTTTCTGTTTATTGATATAATCAACCACATCCGTTACCGTATTTCGTTTTACTTCCTTTCCGCTCGCGGGCGAATGGGTTTTTCCAATTCGCGCGAAAAGCAACTTTAAATAATCGTAAATCTCGGTAGTGGTGCCCACCGTACTTCTGGGATTTCTTGTATTTACTTTTTGTTCGATCGCGATCGCCGGTGAAACTCCGCGGATGTAGTCCACTTCGGGCTTCTCCATACGGCCGAGGAACTGCCGCGCGTACGAGCTTAAACTCTCTACGTACATGCGCTGACCTTCGGCGAAGAGTGTATCAAAAGCAAGCGAAGATTTGCCAGAACCAGAAAGACCAGTAATTACTACAAACTTATTACGAGGAATGGCAACGCTCAGGTTTTTAAGATTATTAACACGCGCGCGCTTGATGATGATGTATTCTTTTGGATCGAGATCGTCTAAAAGCGAATCGTTGGAGATGGCGTTCATGTGAATGGCAAAAATAAAAAACAAAACACCAACGCGAAGTGTTCGCGCAACAAAGAAAAAATCTATTTTCCAATGACAGCCCGTTTACGGAAAACGCTGACCGAACCGTTTGCATCAAAGACCTCAACCCACACTACGTAATAGCCTATTCGTGCACGCCCTCCGTCATCGCGATCTCCATCCCAACGGAAGAAACCTTCAGCGCTAATTGTTTCGTTATTGGCTAATGTTTTAATCAGGCGGCCTTGAGCGTCAAGAATTTTGGCGTTGGCCACTAATCCGCTTTGATCGAACTTGAAATTGATTTTTGAAAAATCTTTTCCCGGAACGGAAGGAGAAAAAACTTCCGGATCAACATTAACCGCATTGTCATTGATGGAAGACTCTGGTCGTACGTTGGAGTTGATAAAACCGGGCGTTGCGTAACTGGCAGAAGCATTTGCCGATTTCCAATTGCTCCAATCGTTGGTCAATCCTGAAAATGAAATGCGTTCCAATGAAACGCCCTCATTGTCTTTGATGAAAGGCGAATGCATTTTTTCAAAATAACTGAAATGATCGATGACTAGCGATTGATCGCTTACTATCGTAATTGATCCTTCATCGTCTGGAAGACTTGGTAGACTGGTTTTGAAAAGATTCTTGGAAACTGACTGAGGATATTGTGAAGTAAGTGCAGTTGGATCGGAAGTAAATGCGACATAACTGGCTGGAGCTAAAATGAAATCTCCTGTTGTGATCAATTGAGAATTTGTAATTGAATTATTCTTAAAATTGCCAAGCTTCCAGTTTTTGAGATTGATGTATTTAGGAGATCGATTATAAATTTCTACAAAATCAACTCCAGTAGATCGTGGATTAAAGAGAATTTCATTCACAATCACATCAAGACTATCGGCAGCTTCCGGCAAAGCAAATGAGAGATGATCAAAATTTTCTTGAATAAGATTTCCGCTGCAGTCATGCAGACTATTCACCGTTATGGTATACAGTTCACGTAAAACGAGTGCTTGTGATAGCTCAAGTGCAATCGTTCGAAGCGACAAATCGGTGAAATATTTTTTTGAAATGGAAACTGATGGTGACAGCGTGAACGCTGAAGAAGAAATATCCCTTTCCAACTTTTCATTGAACGTCAATTTCAAAATTGTTGACGTCTTAGGCGCAACATCAAGTAATTGCGGACCGGTAAGATCAGGTTTGTTGGCCAAAACGGAATTTTGTTTTCCAGGTGTTCCACCGGAAGGATCTTCTGAAGCCGCCCAATTTTCACCTTCACCACAGATGTTGTTAATGTCAATGATCTCTAATGACCAACCTCCTTCTTGTTTGTCAACATCATGATACCAATCTAATGAGTAGCTGGCAGAGTCGATCGTTTTATTTGTTGCATCTCTAAAAGTGAGGTTGTCACCGTCGTTGTTGAGCGTGGGGAAATTAGAAACGCCAATCACGTTGCCGGTAAATAAATTAGTATTTGATGATGAACAGACAATCCAATATTGATTAGGTAGAATTATTTGGCTGGTGAATATTGCAGTAGAAACCCCATCTGATAATTTCCATCCGGATAGATCAAAGGGATTTGCACTTCGGTTATAAATCTCTACAAACTCTTGTGCAGGCAATCCTACTTGCGGACTTGGATCAGGAAAGATTTCAGTGAAAATAATGTCTTTGCTTTGAGCAGCTATGGGTTGAAAAAATAGAAATGGCAATGTGATATCTGCCATAGTGATATCCGCTAGATCCTTAATGCCAGAAACACTTAATTGATTTTGAATTCCATTCTTAAAATTCTTTGAGAAAGTTAGAACAACAGCTTTTCCATCAGGCTGAAGTACAGCGGTGGATGAATTGCCAATAGAATTGTTGACAGTGTAATTTGTTGTGAGTTGAGCGGATGAAATATTGAGTGCCTCAGAAAAAATAACTGAAAGAGAATTAGAAGAAGTAGCTAGCACATTAACCACTGTCGGAGGAGTAGTATCGGCTTTCGGAGGAATTACAACCGGTGGCGGTGCAACTGTTGGAGGCGATACAACTACTGGAGGAGATGCAACTGGAGGAGATACAACCGGGGGAGATACAACTGGAGGAGATACAACTGGAGGAGATACAACTGGAGGAGATACAACTGGAGGAGATACAACTGGAGGAGGAGGTGCAACGATTAAGAAGTCATCATAGAAAAATTTTGTTGCATTGGTTACGGTGTAGTTGCAGCGAACCCCGAAGAAAGAAGAGTTATTAAATGTGAGGTCGGTGCCACTCGCATCCAACACAAAATTGTTTCCTCCGGCGTAGTCAACAAACAATTTCCACAGGCCTGTGTTATCGCGCGTTACTTTAACGCGAACGGTAAATGAACTTGCTATGCCTGCGCTTTTTCCCCGGCAAACTGATTCTGAAGTTGATCCACTCTGTCTAAATAATTCTATCGCATCATTGCTAAGAGCTTCTCCAAATTGCAAGTAATACCCATTCAAAGGCTTTGTCAGATCAGATTGATCGCTTGCTAAATAGACCCGACCGTAATTGGTTGCCGAAGAAGAAAAACTTTGTTTTACATAAGCTCGCCATTCGTAACCGCCAAGAATATTTGTTGAGAATGGCGTTGATAAATACGATTGACCCGCAACCGTATTGTTAAGTTGTAGTTGCTTTGCCGAATTAACTGTGAATTGAGAAGCAGAACCTGACCAAATAGGGTTGTTGGAGAAATCCCCATCCGAAAAATCATCTTGAATCTGCCCGAAACAAACAGTCGTTAAGCCAACAAAAAAAATAATCGTGTAGATTTTCTTCATAGCGTCCGACCAAAAATAGTATTTTTGTTGTTCACAAAATTCTAGTAACCATGAAATTAGCAGTAGTTGGTGCTACCGGTCTGGTAGGCCAGGAAGTCTTGAAAGTAATCGATGAACGTAACATCGAATTTGATGAATTGTATCTAATCGCGTCTGCCAAATCGGTAGGACAAAAAATAAAATTTAAGGGTAAGGAATATACAATAATAAGCATCGAAGAAGGCTGCAACATTGCTGCTGATGTAGCTATTTTTTCTGCTGGTGGAGGTACATCCTTGGACTGGGCTCCTAAATATGCTGAGAAGGGAACAATTGTCATTGATAACTCTTCGGCATGGAGAATGGATCCTACCAAAAAATTAGTGGTACCTGAAATCAACGGCCATGTGCTGAAAATTGACGACCGCATTATTGCCAATCCGAATTGCTCAACCATTCAAATGGTGATGGCATTAGCGCCATTGCACGTGAAATATAAAATAAAACGCATCGTCGTTTCGACTTATCAATCAGTGACCGGAACAGGAAAAGATGCTGTCCAGCAAATGATGGAAGAACGCAAAGGCGTTGCTAACCCGATCAAAGTGTATCCTCACCCGATCGATATGAATGCACTGCCGCACATCGATTCTTTCTTGGATAACGGTTATACCAAAGAGGAAATGAAGATGGTGAATGAAACACGGAAAATCTTAGGAGACAACTCCATCGGTGTGACCTCAACTACGGTTCGTATCCCGGCAATTGGCGGACACTCTGAAGCAGTAAATGTAGAGTTTCACAAAGATTTTGATTTGAAAGAAGTTCGTGAGATTTTAGAGAATACTCCAGGAGTAATTGTACAAGACGATGTGAAGAACAATGTTTACCCGATGCCTATTCTTTCTCACGGCAAAGACGAAGTATTTGTTGGCCGCATTCGCAGAGACGAGTCGCAGCCTAATACACTGAACATGTGGATTGTGAGCGATAACTTGCGTAAGGGCGCAGCTACTAACGCGGTGCAAATTGCAGAGTTTTTGATGGAGAAGAGTCTGGTAGTGAACTAATTTTTAATTCACTCGCTTGTATCTAACTTTGACGGTAACAAACAAACTATAAAAATATGAGCAAAGGACTAATCACAGCTTTGGTAATTATTGGAGTTATTCTATTCTTTATTTTTGGATTTTTCATGTGGGGAACCGGCGTTTATGATAGCGCTATCAAATCACAGGAAGATGTTAATGAATCATTTAGCAATGTTCAGGCTGCTTATCAAAGAAGGGCTGATCTTATTCCCAGTTTAGTGGCTACTGTAAAAGGAGCCGCAGAAAATGAAAGAGGTATACTCACTGCTGTGACCCAAGCAAGAGCTGGTATTGTTGGAGCAAAAACCCCTGAAGATTTGGATATAGCGGGAAGGAAAATTAATACTGCTATCAATCTTGCATTTGAAGCGTACCCTCAAATCAGATCAACCGAAAATTTTCAAGAGTTGCAATCGCAATTGGAAGGAACAGAAAATAGAATTAACGTAGCTCGCCAACGTTACAATGAAACAATTAAAGTTTATAACTCTTACGTTCGTGGGTTCTTCAAAAGATTTGCCTTGAGCTTGTTTGGTGGAGGTGAAGACTTTTCTGCTAGAAAAGGATTCGAGGCTGCAGCTGGTGCGGATCAAGCACCCAAAATAGATTTTAGCAAATAGGATTTCCTCATTTTGCTTTAAGTCGTCAGTTCACAAACTGACGACTTTTTTATTTTCCAGTCTTGCAACTTTTCTCGTAATCTTCAATCGAATTCCTTATTTTACATTGATGAATGAATCTGCATTACGTTGGATAGGTTTCAACCTGTTTGTACTTTTCATGCTCGCTCTTGACCTGGGTGTGTTTCATCGAAAATCGCATGCCGTTTCAGTAAAGGAGGCATTGATCTGGACAGGAGTGTGGATTACCATGGCACTTTTTTTTAACCTTCTGATCTATTATCAATTCGGAGAAGAAAAAGCAGTTGAATTTTTTACTGGCTACCTCATCGAGAAGTCGCTGAGTGTTGACAACATTTTTGTGATCATTTTGATCTTCTCCTACTTTCAGGTATCAGCTGAATATCAGCATAAAGTTTTATTCTGGGGTATTTTAGGAGCACTGGTTATGCGTGGCATTTTTATTTTCTCTGGCATAGAACTCATTCACCGGTTTCATTGGCTTGTCTACATTTTTGGTGGCTTTCTGATTTTTACCGGAGTTAAAATGTTGGTGTCTGATGATTCTAAAATTGAACCTGAGAAAAATCCGTTAATTAAGTTTGCTCGAAGGCTTTTCTCTGTTACTAAAAATTTTGAAGGAAGCAGTTTCTTCGTGCTGCGAGAAGGGAAGATATGGGCAACACCGCTGTTCCTTGTAGTTATTTTAATTGAAACAACGGACTTGATTTTTGCTGTGGATTCTATCCCGGCTATCTTAGCGATTTCTGAGGATTCGTTCATTGTGTACACCTCCAACGTATTTGCAATACTCGGCCTCCGGTCATTATACTTTGCCTTATCCGGAATTGAAAAATATTTTCACTACCTCAAATTCGGATTGTCAGCTATTCTGGTCTTTGTTGGAGTGAAGATGTGCATTGTTGATTTGTACAAAATACCAGTGGAAGTATCACTGATTATAATTGTATTTGTGCTGGCAATAGCGATGCTATCGTCTGTAGTGTTTCCAAAGAAGCTGAACAATGAGCAACTTGTTGAAAGAAATAAGAAATAGATTTTTTATTTCCCCGTCTTACAACTTTAATGGCAGCTTTGGCATCTTGAGAGCCAAGTTCTTCAGCGCGTTTTAAGTCGAGACATCGTAATTGTTGTTCATAGTGAGCTTCATCAAGCCACGTTGGTAATAGGTTTCAGCATCGGTAGACTCTTTCAGGCATTTTTGTTAAACGGTAACTACTTACGAACTCCAGAAATCCTCTCTTTTAGTTTTCACAATCTTTCGCCATATTTATATAACAAACTAACCAAATCACTTATGGAAAAATTATTTGCATTGGCGCTGTTTTGTTCCATGATCGTGTCAGTTGGAGCATTTGCCTCCACCAATAAATATCGCGTAGATGATTCTTCTATCGAAGCCGTTTTTTCTGCTTCGGTGCTCACTGTGACCAATCTTGAAGCCGCCTCTAATAATGTACTGGCAATGATGCCAGCAGGAGCAGCCTCAAAGGATGCTATCCTTGCCATTGTTCTTAACGTGTTTTTGGGAGCGATTGCCATTCACCGTGTTTACTTAGGTGGTACACCACTTCTTATTTTAGGCTATTTCATTACTTTCGGAGGTATCTTCTTCATTGTGCCCTTAATTGACTTGATAGTATTGATTATCAACTATAATGATATCAGCAAGTACGTAAACAATAATAAGTTCTTTATGTGGGGATAACCTGCAGATTCCAAAAGAGAGGCAGCTTCAATTTTTTGAGGCTGCCTTTTATTTTAAGGCCTGGTCAAGTAGCTGCCTTTTTATTTTTTCATTGAAAGATTCAATTCTCTGTTCATTATGTTGACTAGCTAGTGTTGCAGCATACTTTGCCCCACCATTGTAGGATAAATAGAAAAGCGCAACTCCTGTAAATGCTCCTGAAAAAAAATATCCGTTGGCAAAATTCCAGATTGAGAAATAAATCAGACCTGCATTTAATAAAGTCGAAACCAAGCCTTTCCAAAAATACCCGGCATACATTTGACCTGCTCCTGGAAAATAATAGGAGAGGGCAAATGCTTTATCAGGGTTCTTCATTTTGAAAGAAAGGATTTCCTGGTAGGGATCAGATTTATTTGTCGTTAGTTGAAGATATTTTTTATGAGCTTCAGGCCAACGGTGAAGTTCATTGAGCGCTATTACCTCCAAAGGGAGGAGGGTTGCAAGTTTTACAGAATCTCTGAATTCGTTGTGCATTTCTTCCATTTTGCTTAATGCTAGATCATATTTATTGACCAACATGGAGTTGATTGCATATTCGTAAAACAGTAAAAATCGAAGTGAATCCGTGCCGTTATAAAAATCAGCCCTATCCAAGATTAATCTTGCCTTTTCAAATTTTCCAATTTGTTTCAGACAATAAGCACTTTTTAATAAAATTAAATTGGTTTGAGGTTGACTGGTTTTTATGAATAGGGTGTATTCATAAGCAATGAAAGCCTTGCCGAAATCACCTGCCAAATACAAGCTGTCGCCCAAAGCAATTTGCGCCTTACTGAAACAAGGTGCGCAAAGGAATGTGCATATCAAGCAATATCTGATTTTGGACTGCATCTTTTTTTTCGTTTCTAACAAGGTTAACCGCCAAAACACTTCCCCAAATGTTGGCAACATGAAAAGTAGTGAAAAGAGAGCCGTAAATAATAAAGCGTGCACTTGAAGGACCATCTTTCTGATATGCTTCATAGGTTTGAAGACCAAGCAAAGTACTGATCAGTAAAGTAAAGATCCCATTTCCTTTTCTCCCCGCGTAGAATTTTCCTGCTCCTGGGATGACAGCCGAAAGAAGCCCGGCAACGGCAGGTTTTTTTTTGTCTATCTGTTCCAGAAATCCTTTGTAGGCAACGAAATTATTTTCCTGTTCGATCCCTAAAGTCCAAGTCGTTGCAAATTTTTTTTTGAGGGAATCGAAATGATTCAAATCATTTTGCAATAGGGAAACGCCCGCAAGCTCAAAGATTCTGAGCTGTCTCTGATCTTCGCTAATGGTATGCAGATCTTTAAATTTTCTAAAGGATTTATTAAATTTTCTCAAATAGGCTTCATTAAATGCCGAGAAAAATTTCGCCTCAGTACCGAGCACTGTATTTTTTTCTGAAACGAGATCCAGATAATGAATTGATTCTGGTAGCTTTTGTTGGATGTAATAGGTTTTGCCTAACATAAAATTCAGTGAATCAAGTTCAGTTTGACTTACGGCATGGTGAAGTTTTTCATTAAGGATCACAATGGCTTCGTCATAGAATTTTTCATTGATCAAGTGTCGAATGAATTGATGAGGTATGTTTCTAAACTGACCATTTGCAACCAATGAAATCATGAAGAGCAAAAAGGACAAACAATTTCGCATCACCGCGAACTGTAAAAATTAACGGAATCAATAATTTTTCCTTTGGTGTTGATCCTGTTAGGCAGTGTTTCGTAGAACGATAGCTTATTACATTTACCGTAGCGGTCGATTGCAAGAAAAAAACCCTTCACTATTCCATAGCGCTGCATAAGTTGATTATTGAAATCTGAGCAGGGAATTTCAAAATAACAGGTATGACCCCACTGCCCCGAAACATTGTTGCGATAAAATTCAACAGGCAATGTTAAGAGCGACACGGATTTTTTTTCCTTCGTTGGAAAAGTAGAGCTGATTTGTTGTGTTCGCAGCAATGCCAAATCGGATTGAATAGTTTGAGCCTTCAAATAATTTCCAATCAACAGAAAAGTAATTACCCAGAGGTTTTTCATTTGGTTATCACCTTGGCTGTTGACGGAACCGAATAGTTAAGCTTTTCATCGTTCACTTGTTGGTTGAGATGGAATTCAGAATAAGTTGTTTTCGTAATCACCGAATCTTTTGGTGTCTTAAAATCAATTTGAGTTATGGCGTTAGGGAAGGTGATGTATTCACTTACACGGGTATAATTGTAGAAAAAAATTTTTTTGATAATTTTTCCTTTTCTATCATGATAACCCATGTAAATAGGATTTCCCTTTTCGTGTACCAATTCCACGCTCGACACTTGAGCGGCAAGCTCCATTGGCGGACTCCAATTTGTAATTTTTAGACCATCTTCAAACCGAGTGACTTTCAATGTGTAGCCCATTCCACTTAAGCCTAAGTCATTTCTTTTGTTCTCCAGAAAGAAATAAAGTTGGGAAGTTTCAGTACTCATCATGAAATTTTGCTGTTGAATCACCGTATTGTTCAAAGGATTGTAGATAATGATTTCTCCATTTTTATTATTGACAATAATCATTTCCTGGGGTGCTGTGAAGTAGGAAACCATTTTGCCTTCTGAACTATAAAATAGAGTGGCCTTTACCTGCGTTGATTTTCCAGCGGTTGCAGATCGTGTCTCCATGTTCAAGGAGATTTTTTCAAAAATTCGTTGATGAAAAGAAGAGAAAATTAAAATGATGACCATCCAATGCAATATGAAAATGATCGGCCTTAATCGTTTCATATTCTAAGAAATGGATTAATTACTTACAACTCTTTTTGATTGCAGCTTTCGCATCCTGAGAACCAAGTTCTTCAGCGCGTTTCAAGTCAAGGCAACCATCGTAATTGTTGTTCATAGTGAGCTTCACCAAACCCCGTTGGTAATAGGTTTCAGCATCGGTAGGGTAAATTTCTATAGAAGATGAATAATCTTCTACGGCCCCGGCATAATCTTCTTTTTCAGTTTTGCTTAACGCGCGATTGTCAAAGTAGGTTGGATTTGATGAATCGAGTTCGATGGCTTTAGTGTAATCGGCGATCGAGCCGTCATAATCCTGCATCGTATGTTTTAGTACTCCGCGTAGATTGAAAGTTTCAGCATCTTGATTGTTCAGATCAATAGACTTACTGTAATCTTCGAGCGCTCCTTTTAAATCTTCCTTCGCACTTTTTGCGAGCGCGCGGTTTTCAAACTTCAACGGGTCTTTGGCATCCAGTTCAATAGCTTTGGTATAATCGGTAATGGCCAAATCATAATTGCTCGTATTGTAATAAGCCACACCACGATAGTTGTAAAGATTGGCATCGGTCTTATCGAGTTCAATCGCCTTGCTGTAATCATCAATTGCGCTCACATATTCGCCCAGCTCAGCCTTCACAATACCGCGATTGAAATATTTGTCGTCGGTGGCGGGACCAATCTCCAGCGCTTTTGAAAAATCAAAATAGGCGCCTTGCAAATCTTCATTGTTGTATTTGGCAAATCCGCGGTTGGTATATGCTTCGCCATATTTCGAATTATATTTGATTGCTTTGTCGAGATCGATAATAGCCCCTTCGTCATCCCCTAAATTAATTTTAGATTCACCCCGATAATTTAGGGCATCGGCAAGTGTTGAATCCATCTCTAGAGTAGAATTAAAATCACCGATAGCACCGTAATAATCACCCAATGCCATACGCGAGCGGCCACGAAGTGTAAATGCATTTTTGTTTTTTGGATTAGTTTCAATGATTCTGGTGAGATCAGCTTTTGCTCCAACAAAATCCTTGGCATCCATTTTTTTTCTGACTCCGTCCAACTGTGGATCAATCGTCTGAGCGGAGAGTGTAACAGGGATAAGAAAGGAAGTAACGAGAAGGAATTTTTTCATTCGGCTTTAAAATCAAAGTAAGCAAGTTACTAAGATTTGACGAATTGAAATTAGTGCGGAATGGAGTTTACCTCATAGCAGAATGAGAATCGGGATTGTTTTTTTTTGATCCTTCGCTCAATACTTTTTCGATATCCTGCAAGAGCTTCTGTTTTTTTTGTATAAGAGTTGGAAGTTGACCACCGCCTGAGTCAAGAATTATTTTTCGGAAGAGAGAAACATCCGAGGCAAGTATTTTGGCAGTTTCGCGGAGAATGGTGTTTGAATTTTTCATGACTGGAGTGGTTTCAATTTGATTGTGTTTTATCTTTATTAAAAATGCTTGGATGAGCAAAGCCTTATATGGTTTAAGACCGTTCAAATAAATTATTCGACTTTTAAATGTTGTAGCCGTATTGCCATTAAGTGTAGACCTATGTTCCGTAAATTGATTTTTACCGCCTTTGTAACGAGCCCCTTGATTTTGTGGAGTCAAGACAAACCGCTCGACATGAAAATGGATTTTGAAGAATATGATCCACCGTCATCGTTAGTGGTTGAGGAACATCGGCTATCGAAAGCAAAATTTCCGTTCATCGATATTCACAACCATCAAGGAAGCATGGATTCTGGTGATTTAAGTAAGCTGATTGCTGATATGGACAAACTAAACATGGCAGTGATGAACAACTTAAGCGGTCGTGGGTTTAGCAGCAATGGACCGGGCGATTTCAGTGGTAATGATGAACATCTCAAAAAATCATTAGATAACATCAGCAAAAATTTCCCAACCCGTTTCACTCTTTTCACCACCATCAACTTTCTAGACATTGACGATCCCAGCTGGGGGGCTAACACGGCAAGACAATTGGAGACGAACGTAAAACTTGGTGCAAAGGGATTAAAGATTTATAAAAGTCTGGGTCTTTCTGTAAAAGACAAAAATGGAAAGCGTGTTCAAATCGATGACCCTCGCATCGACCCGGTTTGGGCAAAGTGTGGAGAGCTGGGGATCCCCGTTTTGATTCACTCCGCCGATCCCAAACAATTTTGGCAACCGATTGATAAAAACAATGAGCGATGGCTGGAATTGAAAACTCACCCTGGCCGCAGGTACGAAGGGCGCGATGTAACCTGGGAAACACTTATTGCTGAGCAACACAATGTTTTTAAGAAACATCCGAAAACGAAATTCATTGATGCACACCTGGGTTGGTTCGGAAGTGATTTAAAAAAACTTGGGCAACTGCTTGATCAAATGCCAAACGTTTACACAGAGATAGGAGCTGTGATTGCCGAGCTTGGCCGGCAGCCAAGAACGGCTAAAGCATTCCTAACAAAATATCAAGATCGTGTTTTGTTTGGGAAAGACAGCTGGGTACCGGAAGAGTACCAAACTTATTTCAGAGTGCTTGAAACGGAAGACGAATATTTCCCATACCACAAACGCTATCATGCTTTCTGGAGAATGTATGGCATCGGATTGCCCGATGAAATCCTAAAAAAGATTTATTACAAAAATGCGCTAAGCCTTTTACCAGGAATGGACAAGAGTCAATTTCCGAAATAACTATGGCTGTTTGAAATAATACCAGGCGATATCAGCATAGTTATATTTTGTTGAAGTAAAAGAAAGACCAGTGTGGAAAAATTTCTTTGACAGAAACGATTTAATTTCATGTTCGGATTTCCAATAGCCACAATTATAGGCTGTGGCGAAAAATCTAATTTTTTCTTCTTCGTTTCCCCAAGTTGGATAGTTCACACTCATAACTTTCCAAAAAAGACACAAGTAGCTGCTCATTCCTGCTTTGCTTTTGATGCGCTTTAGCCGCTTGGTTCGGTTCGATTGATTTTGAATTGTATCACTCGCTTTGATTTGAAAATGCGTTAGCAATTCTTTATCTCCGAATTTTTTCACGAAATCAATCTCAATCCTTTCAGCAAAGGATGGTTTGATCTGAAATTCGCCAACCGAAAAATTGGCGTAGTCTTTTCCATACTGAACATAAAGAGTTTCTAAAGCGAATGTTTCAATTTTATCCTGGATGGAATTATAACGGATCAGTTCCGGAAAGACGATGGCAGTTACTTCTTTAGGATTAAATCCATGTGATCTAATGATTGAATCGATTTCTTTCTCGGCTTGCAGAAATTTAGCAGCTCGCTGATAATCGCCCGAAAAAATTTCTGAATAGTTTTCCTTTTGTCTCTGCGCAACATTGGCTGAAACAAAAAGCAGCCCGAAGGCTGCTGCTAAAATCGTTTTAAATATCCGCACTTAATACGGTTTTTGATAAATCACTACTTCTTTGTTTTCAAGCGCCATCCATTTGTAATAAGGTTTTCCGCCTATGTAAACAATAGCAACCTTCAAAGGATATTCGAAATAATCTCCATCCGCAAATGAAACCTTGTTGTCTTTAATTGTTGTAACACCTTTACCATCGGAACTTACAAATAAATCGCAAGGGTTAGGGCTTTCTTCATTTGAAAAAGTTTTGATGACTTGCCCGTCCATGGAGAGTTGATTTTGCGAAAGGAAGATAACATGATTGCCGATGGAAGAAAACCATACGCCACTAAAGCCAGTGTTGAGAGGTCTATCATAAGTTTTACCAGTAGAGGTCACAACTACATACTTCTGACTCGACAAGCCCATGGCAACGTAGCCGAAGTCCGAATTGTCTGGAGACGCAAAGCAGGATACCGGTGAATCCATATCTCCCAGAATTAGAGTTTTTGGTGATGCTGAAGTTATCATTTTGTTTTGCCCTTGTGAATTACTCTTGTCTTCCGTGACAATGGCAAAGAAATTTTTTCCATCGGCAGAAAGAAAGACTTTTTGCACAAGCTTATAAGGTCCATATTTTTTTCCATTGAATGTAATGGAGCTTGATTTTATGGTGGAGTAACTTTGTCCGGCAGTCTGCTTTTTAGCTTCCGCTAAACCTTTTTTCACCTCTTCAAGTTGGGCTGGAGTCATATAAGCAGCCATGGCTTTCAGTTGCTCATCAGTAACCGTAGGCTGTGGTATTGAATGTGATTCGGTTTCATTGCTTACATATTTTTTAAAATCATCGCTATTCATTTCGAGTTCTTTCAATGCTGAATAACTGCATTGCAAGACTGTTTGACAACCCGCAGTTGATCCATTGGGGCAGGCCACTGGTGTGCGAGTTCCATTTTTGTACGTATAGCATTGGGAAGAACTTCCACCTTGTTTGGATATGACGAAAGAAATTTGATCGAGTGATGCACCTAAGTCAATACAATTCTCAGAGTAATCAAAGACTTCATCTGTACCTAGCTTTACAACTGATGTGCGCGTAACATTGGCACTCAATTTATTTTTGTTTGGCGGGGCTTGTGTTTGCGGTGTAGATGTTGCTCCCTTCTCTAGTTTATTTACTTCTTGATTGGCCTTGTTTTTTAATTTATTCAATAATTGAGCGTGCGCTACATTTATCGACAAAATAACGATGAAGGGAAAAAGAAAGCAGATTTTTATTTTCATTTTAAACAATTTTAAAGTTTTACAAACTCCACTCTTCGATTATTAGCTTTGCCTTCAAGAGAATTATTATCACTTATAGGTTTGGTAAGGCCATATCCTTTGGCAGTAAGCCTTGAACCAGCAACGCCAAGATCAATCAACGCTTTCTTCACGGCCTCTGCTCGTTGCTGTGAGAGTTGAAGATTGTAACTAGCATCGCCATCGCTGTCGGTGTGGCCGCCTACCTCAAATTTTAATTCCGGATTGTCTTTCAATACTTGTACAATCATATTAAAGTGCCCATGCTCTCTGGTCGTACAGTCGCCTTGTTGTAATCAAAGTTAATACCATGTGTGACAATTTTAGCATCTGTAAATTTTTTCGCGACAAGATTCATTCCACCTCCTGCTGCCAACCGAGCATTTTTAAAAATTACAGGATTGCCGGTATCTCCAATTTCTCCGATCTGGATGGAAACCGGCACAATTTCGGTATTGGGCATGACCAATACACGATACTGATCAAGGTAACATTTGATTTGCCCCTTTTTGAAAACGACTGATACATGATGCCATTGCCCGGCGAAATTATCCTTGTCGCCAGGGTAGGTGGCATTTAGGTCTTCAGGAAAATAACCCGAGGCAACATCACCGCTTTCATTGAACTCAATTAGTCTTTCAGTTTCATCGGCACACTCAAAAAACAATCTGATTCCATTGCGAGCCTCGGCTTGAACGAAATAGTCCAACTCAACGGTAAAGGGGTCGGTGAGGTAAGATTTGGTTTTCAAGCGGGGAGAAACTTTTACGAAATTTCCTTCCGTAAGGGAAAAACATAATTCATCATTTAATTTGTTAAGCACACCTTGACCGGATTCCAAATTCCATTTGGCAGGGAATTCTCCATCCTGATCGTCTGCAAAATTGTCTTCGAATAAAATTTTGTCGCCGGGCACAAAATCATAATTGTTATAAGTTTTAAGTGTTGTAGAATTTTGTGCGTGCAATGAGAGCACAGTCAATACCACGAGTATGCAAGTCGATATTCGTTTCATAAATTGGTTTGTTGGATTTTGAACAATCGATATTCTAAATGATAGCATATTAAATAGCTACACTTAGATAACCCACAATTTGATGGAATTGCAATAGAACTGCTATCACATGTCTATTTGATTTTGACAAATCAAATAATTTGGATCGGAGAGATGCTTAAGCCTTAAAATGCTTAAGGCGAACTATTTCTTCAGGCTTTAGAAAGCGCCACTGTCCACGGCCCAAATCTTTTTTGTCGAGTCCGACATACATAACACGATCAAGTCTTTCAATTTGATATCCCAGCGCTTCAAATATTCTGCGCACAATACGATTCCATCCGATGTGAATCTCAATACCAATTTCTTTTCCGTCATCGCTCACGATGGCAAGATCATCTACTTGAGCGCGCCCCTCTTCAAAATAAACACCGTCAAGAATTTTTTGGAAGTCAGCTTTGGTCAAAGGACGATCCAACTCCACTTTATAAATTTTCTTGGCATTGTAGGAGGGATGTGTAAGCTTGTCGGCAAGATCTCCATCGTTGGTAATTAACAGCAACCCAGTTGTGTTTCTGTCCAATCGGCCGACAGGGTAGACCCTTTCTTTGCATGCATTAGCAACCAAATCCATCACAGTTTTTCTTTCCTCAGGATCGTCTGTTGTGGTGATAAAGCCTTTGGGTTTATTTAATAAAATATAAACCATCGGTTCTGCCTTTAGCTTTCTTCCCTCATAGCGAATGTCATCAGTAGGTTTCACCTTGTGGCCCATTTCGGTAATGGTTTCACCATTAACTGTGACTAAACCCATTTTGATATATTCATCGGCTTCCCTGCGACTACCTACGCCACTATTAGCCATGAACTTGTTTAATCGAATCAAGCCATCACCAGTTTCTAG
>Ga0207086_1061_pt2 | contig 23029 bp, 23 predicted proteins | sample Alteio_BWMinHeat_54_FD_153540 | JGI IMG/M metagenome (GOLD analysis project Ga0207086, IMG submission 153540) | Enriched cells from forest soil in Barre Woods Harvard Forest LTER site, Petersham, Massachusetts, United States -... | ecosystem: Environmental > Terrestrial > Soil > Temperate forest >... | reverse complement strand
GGTAGAGAAACGACAATCGACGTCACATCGAATCCTGCAAATCCGTCGACGCCGCTGGTACCATCGGCGCGGACCGCACGTCCACGGAAACTTGTCCCGATTTGGCGGAACACGTCCTGGGTGCCGTTGAGAATTCGGAAGAATTGGCCCACATCGAAGACGAATGGGTCATCGCGCATACCGACGAACGCCTGCACGCCTGTGGCGCTGCCGATCACCGTGCCAAAAGTTCCCTGCGCGGAGGGTGCGCCGGGCAGCAGTGTGTTGCGCGCTCCGGTAAGCGCCGGAGAAGTGGGACCGAACACGCGGATTGTCTGTCCTTGTCCCGAGACATCCGCGACGATCTGGATCACCAGGTCTTCGCGAGCGTCTCCGGTGTTATCGATCTTGAATTGATACAGAAGTTCAGGCGAGAGTGAATAGCTTGGTAGCTCGGCGGGTACGCTGAACGGATTCACGTTCATGATCATCACAACGCGAGTTGCGTCGTTGGGATCGGTGAACAGATAAACGTCCGTAATATCGCCTTCGGGGATCGCATCGACCAATGGCGCCTCGCGATGATCTGCAGCTATCGCCGCGGGAGTGCCCCAGGAAAGCAGCCCAAGAGCAAACAGCATGATTGCAAACCTCAACAACGGTTGAGCACGCTCAGACGTTTTCATCTTCACCTCCGAAACACGCCGCGCGAGTGCGCGGCCTACTGCTTGGTCGCCGTGCCGAAAAGCAGCGTCGAATCTTCCAAGCCGGCAAGAATGATTTGGTTTTGTGACACAACGTAGTAGCTGAACACATTCGGGCCAATAATCGCGACGCCACGGCCTCCGCTAAGTTGCGGGCCCACTTGGCCGGTTAGTGCGGATGTGTTGCGCGTGTAAACGCCGTCTTTATAGTTCTCGCTTCCCGTGGCGATGCTGCCCCCGGCCGCCGTCGTAAAAGACCCCGAAGCTGTTACCGTTCCCTCTCCCTCGCCATTCAAAGTGAATGTAAAGTTGCCCACATTGCTGAAACCGCTGGTGCTCTGCGTCTGCACGGTTCCGTTCGCACCGTTGTAGCTGAGCGTAGATTTCGATGAGGCGCTCGGGACAGGGAATGTCAGCACCGTGGGAGTCCCAGTGCCGTCTGAGAGCGTGGCGGTCACATTGCCACCGGAGTCGACTTGATAGGTCCCCGTGAACGGAACCTGGCTGTCGACGCCTGAGCCCAAGTTCAGATCCTCGATGCCGCTGAGGCCGCCTTTACCATCAGCGTTGAGACTGCCGGCAACAAAATAGTCCCCATCTGCCGGATCGGTGCCGCTTGCGGAGAAGGTGTAGGTTCCACTCAGTTGCGCTACGGTCGGGGTGGCCGTTTTGCTTTGATTTGTGTCGTTGCCTCCTCCGCAAGCGGCGAGAAGAGCTGAAACACCCAGTACGCTGGAGGACCATAGGAAACGTTTCCACTTCATGACAGCACCTTCGGTCAGGTGGGTTTCTCTTCGAGCAGTTTGTATCTAATACAAAACTACGGATCGAACTCCCAAATGGATTGAACCCGAGGACAATAAAACCAGGAACTCGGCGAGACTAGAAGTTGAGCAGAGTAGCACCAGATCGGACTAGCTGCAAACAAAGAAATCTTAAGAAAGCGAGGCAGAAATTGGTCTTCTCAAGACACAGGCGCAGCTGGAAATCAGGAATCCAGGATTGCAGGATGGCAGAAATGACACGGCTTCTACCGGCCCTCTTCCTCCAGGAACTTTTCTACTTCCATCGCCGCCATGCAGCCGGTTCCAGCCGCGGAGATCGCCTGGCGATAGCGCCGGTCCTGGACGTCCCCACAGGCGAAGACGCCGGGCACCTTGGTGAAAACGTAATTCTTGGTGGTCAGATAACCATCGATATCGGTATCGAGCTGGCCATTCGCCCATTTCGCGTTGGGCTCGTGTCCAATGCCCAGAAACATGGCGCTGGTCGGGAAATCCCATTGCGCGCCAGTTTTCAGGCTGCGCAAACGCAGTCCGGTGACTTCTTTTTTCTGCACGTCATAAACATCGTCGACCGCGGTGTCGGTAAGAAATGTAATCTTGGGATGCTGGCGTGCGCGATCGAGCATGATCTTCGACGCGCGGAAAACATCGCGCCGGTGGATGATGGTCACCTTACTGGCGAAGCGCGTGAGAAAGAGCGCTTCCTCCATGGCAGAGTCTCCTCCTCCGATGACTGCGATCTCTTTCCCGCCGAAAAAGAAACCATCGCAGGTGGCGCAAGATGAAACGCCATGTCCAATGAGCGCTTGTTCATTCGGCAATCCAAGCCAACGTGCCGAGGCGCCACTGGCAATAATTAGCGTTCGCGTCAGCAATTGGGTGCTGCCCAGATTCAAAACGAATGGACGTTTCGTGAAATCCGCGCTCACTACGTGTGCCATCTGGTAGTCCGTGCCAAAGCGAGCCGCCTGCTTCTTCATGTTTTCGATCAACTCCGGACCTTGAATGCCTTCGGGAAAACCCGGAAAGTTCTCGACCAGCGTGGTGATGCTGAGCTGTCCTCCGGGCTCGTGTCCTTCGAGCACAAGCGGATTCAGATTGGCGCGGGCGGCGTAGATTGCGGCAGTATGTCCGGAACAGCCGGACCCGACAATCACAACATTGCGAACAGGATTATCCATAAGCCTCGGAAGATTGGATTCAGCAGACGGCCATACGACTCAAGCGGCGACTTTGGGAAAAAACATTGTAACCGCCAGCCGATCAGTGCGGCGTCTCCCGCGTTGGTGCGGAAGACTTTGCGGCTTTTGCCGGATTCACGGTCGTGCCACGAGCCGCCGATGGCTCTGTATGGGCGCCTGAATTCAGCCAGGAAATGTCTGTCGCTAGCATCGCCCGCAATCTCATGACATGACGATATGCGGCCAGCGTAGCCGAAGCTTGCGCAAAGATAGGTTCGTACGGCGCCTGGTCGACATCGGTGCAGCGAGCCAGCCCCAACGTCGTTTTGCCGGCACGTTCTACCCGAAGACGCGATGCTGGTGTATCGCTTGAGACAACGGCTGCAGGTTTGCTGACGGAAGTCGAGAGTTTGTCCTCGATCGAGAGGGCGAGCAAGTCCTTGACGTCACGTCCGCGGAAGACCAGAGTCTCGATCGTGCTGGCCGGATCGAAGCTCAGCGAATACTGAACCGTCGCAAAGGACGAATCACTCTTGAACTCGCGGAGCAGGCGGACGTATTTCGCGCTCTGCCCTTCCTCCAAGGTAGCAACGCCGCGCGAAATCTCATAATCCGAAATGAAGCTGGGCGACTTCGGCAGCCGCGCAAGCGCGCCCATCAATTGTTGCTGCGCATCCGGATCAGGCGTACAGACATTCACTACGTTCACTTTTACTGGCGGGTTCTGCTCGGATTTTCTGGCAGCGCCTGGCGGGCTCTGAGCGACGGCCACGAGTACGATCAAGAAAATAGGAAGAGCTAGGCGCACGACCCGGATTGTAAAACAGAATCCGTCAAGGTTCTAAGCCTGTGCTGAAGCTGAGCCGACGTGCACCGACGTGCGCCGCTAGTTTTGGCCCGATCACCCGACATCACCCGATCACCCGTATTCCTCAATTTCTTCTATGCTAAACTCGAATGTTTAACCCGCTATCGCATAGGAAACATGCTGGTCTCCAAAGATTATGTGGGCTACTTAGCCCGCCAAGTCACAAAAAAATTAGTGGAAGGCGAGTTCGTCGAAACGCGCAACCTGAACGCCACCAGCGAGCGCGTGAATGCCGCCCTGCTCGAAGAAATGCAGCTTGAAGACCGTATCAATGACGAAGTCCGCCTGATCCTCGAGGCCTATCAGGAAGAGATGCGCACGACCGGCGCAAGCTACCAGGAGATGTTCAAGAAGGTGAAGCAGCAACTCGTCCAGAAATATAAGGCGGTGTTGTGAGGATCTCGCGCGACAAGGTTAACAAGCTTGCCCACACCGTGGCTGACACGCTGGCGACTCTGGACGACGTTGATTTCATCGAAGACCGGAATACCATCCGCGCCGAAGTGCGCAAAATCCTCGAAGATTTGCTCAAGGCGGAAGAACGAATCGATGCCGCTGCCCGCCAGAAAATCGAAAGCCAGAAACGCATCATTACCGAGGGCACGCAGGAGTGGGACATCCTGTATCGCAAGTACTACAACGAGGAAGTGAAGAAACTCGGGATCTAGCTGCTAGCCCCTGGCTGCTAGCGGATCGTGTGAACACCTGCTCCTCGAAGCTTCTAACACTGTCTTCAGATTTCCGGATAAATATCAAAGAATGCCTCAATGCTGTTTCGCAATTGGGCTTCGATTTCTTCTTTGCTTCCTTCAAGCACGTGCATGGTGACTCGGGCGGTGCGTCCGTTCTTAAGTTCAACCGGAGCGTCTCCGACCGACTTGATTTCGCCCGACGGCAGCAGCCGCATGCCATATACGAGTGTCAAATTCGCCATTTGGCTAGTGTAGCTTCCGAACTGAGATAGCGAAACTAGCGGCGCACGTGTGATCGGGCCATCACGCGAAGGAAATCGAATGCTTCCGTTTGTCAGGCTCTTACTTCACCCGATCACGCGATGGCCCGATCACCCGATTCCTCTTCGTTTCGTGTATCTTCTGAAATTGCTAGGAGCCAACAGTTAGGCACCAGAAGCTGTCATGCCCACCGACGATCTGCACAATCTGAAAGACGATATGACCGCCTTCATCGAAGGACACGGCATGCGCCGCTTTCCCGGCTACGTCGGCGATGAAATCGCCAGCGTGATGTGGAAGGACGACGATAATCTCGATGCCTGGAAGGACTTCGTCGAACTCGCCAAGGCCGCGGGCGCGCCGTTCATCACCATGGACGACGTGGTCCTTACCAAAGAAGATCTCGACTTCCTGATGGAGCGCCTGAAAGACGGCATCTACGGCACGGGAGAGGACCTCGACGACGCACGCTGGCTGCGCACATATCTCGGAAAGACCGGATTCCTGCAACTCGGATTCGCACACCAAGGCACGCTCTTTTTATATGAGGTTTCAACGGAGTGGTACGAACGTTATCAGCGTGTGATCGACACCGCCGAAGCCATGGGCGGCCTGCTGATTGAGGAAGACGACGAGGACGATGAGTAAGAAGCTGCTGGCTGCTAGCTCCTAGCCACTAACTGTAGTTCCCGTTGGCCCGCTGCATCACTGGGTGGGTAACAGAATCTCCCAGCTTAGGTTGCCACGCAAGGCACGACTTCCACTTGCGGCCAGCAGCTAGAAGCTAGTAGCTCCTTTGTTATAATTTCTCCCAGCTTCTCTTCTCACATGGCGCTATCGTCTAGGGGTTAGGACGGAAGATTCTCAATCTTCAAACCCGGGTTCGATTCCCGGTAGCGCTACCAAATCCTTCCAAACGACTGATTCTCCTGAATTATCCTTAGGCTTCCTTAGAGATTTCCGGCAACCTCAGCCGATTCACCGCTTCCCTCCGCAACTGCGTTGACGCGCCCAAATACCGCTGCGTCGTCTTGATCGACTTGTATGCGTCAGGGGAAATGCGCGGTTGACAATGTCGTGATTGCTTCTGAGAACTCAGTTATCAACAATTCAGTTATCAACAATTAGGATTCGCGCGTGCTCTTATCAGCCACTAAGCTTCCGATCCCACCGAGAAAAGCCAACACTCGCGTCGTCATCAACTCAGCCGCATTCGCGTCGTAGGCTGGTAGGTTTGGATCGGCGAACAGGTGTCCCGGTGCGTCATAGTCGAACTGCTCGAAGCTCGATCCGGATTGACGCACCTTCGCCCCGAGGGCATCGACCACTGCTTGATTTCTTATCGGGTCCTTATCGGCAAAATGCACTTGCACGTGGACATTGGACGGCCACACCTTCCACCCGAGTTCGCGCACCATCAGCGGTGCGTGCATCAGGATTGCGCCCCGCGCTCCGGGACGGGTCGCGGCCAGCAACTCCGCGCAAGCACCGCCGTTTGAAAACCCGGCGTACACCAAAGTGTGTGGTAGCCTTTCCACGGCCGCAACGGCCCGTTCAAGCAGCTTGTCGAATCCGAGTTCCTGGATCTTGCGGACCACGTCATTGCGATCGGTAAACACCTCGCCGTCATATAGATCGGGAGTATGAACTGTATGTCCGGCCATGCGCAGTTTGTCGGCAAAGTCAATCACTGCCGGCCTGAGTCCATACGCTGAGTGGTAAACAACAACTTCTTCCATGTGTTTCTTGTCGTGTTGCGATAACGCCCGCATCGTAAAAATCCCCGTTAAGCTCCGCCAACGCCGTACTTACGTGAGTATAACAATGATGATCGGCTGATCGGTTCACTGCCTGATTCGGAGGCGAGCGGATCGCTTCATCGCAAAGGGCGGCGCGTCAGGGCAACTTCTGTCACTCCGCCCACGCATAAGTTGTGGAAGGCGCTGGATCGGGAGGTCAGCGAGTCCGGGAAGGACTGCAGCCAGATAGTCCCGCACCGGGCGTTTCAACCGCCGGCAACTTTCGACCACGGAAGGGATGGCCGCGATCTTCGGGCCCGCTTGTGGGCTGCCAACATGGATCCAGTCCTTTCGACCGAGAGCAACAGGGCGCATGGAGTTTTCCGCGAGGTTGTTATGTTACTCAGCTCAAGTTGGGTTGATCCAGGAAGCAGGTAAGTTTCGTCCACAGCGTGAGCGTGTAGTTGCAGGTCTTGGCCAGTGCACCGTTCGGCAACGCGCCGGCACGTGCGGCCTCGATTTGACTCCGGATCTGTTCCAGTAGTGGTGTGGCCTTCTCTTGGCGCAGAGCATGGCGCCAGCCCCCGCTCGCTTGCTCGCTTTTGGGCAACAAGGTCTTCCATCTCCGCCAACCGCCGGAACTTTTCTGGTTTACTTCCGATCCCCACCCAGCTAAAAACGTACCTGAAAACCTGAAAACGTACTCCGGACTTGGCCTCTGCAAGAAGTGCGTGGTTCCCTTGCAGTCAAACCGCAATCGGCACTTGATAAGTTTTCGAAGCGAGTGGGAAATGCGCGTACTACCGCGTACTAAAATGGTTCAAGATCAGGGGTGGAAAAGTCCCAATAACACTGGCATTTTGGTCGCCAATACTACTCAGCTTAATTTTCCCTTCGCCCACCTGACTCATTGGCTTAGGGTCAGTTTTGCCAGTAATACTGGCGTTTTGAGTCATCGTTCGTGAACGATTTCGGAAGCCTACGTAACGTTTCCCGGTAGCGCTACCAACTACCACTTGCTACCTCTTGCGATTTCAACGGCTTACGCCATTCCTTCAAAAGCACCATCCGCAGTGCATCGGCGTCAATCACAATAGGTAGTGAATGGGAGGGGTTACAACAGGGGTTTACATTTTGTTTCGGAAACGCCGGACCGAACAGAAAACGGCATTACACCGTACAGCTCCGACAGGTTGGTCATGATGCTCGCCGAATAGTCCCGACCCGTCAGGTACTCCATCCGTTCGCTGTTGATTCGTTGCTGCCCTCCTTCCTCATCTCTCTTCAACGAGATCAGATGAGCTTTCCACATCTGGTTGATGATCCGCTCGGTGATGAACCAGGCCAGCACAATCGCTGTTTCGTAATTTCCCACCTTATATTCACTAATGCTCTTGGCGAATGATACAAGAACGCTCTGGAGGCCGTCGTCAAACACGCGCTTAAATTGCTGGACGGCGAAATCTATCGTGTCCAAAGGGATTAAGCGCCGGAAAAATGATCTGGTGATCCTTTTCGATAGGAATCGGTCCATATCCAGCCTTTCGACGGCCCATCTGAACAGTTGGTAGGATGGACGGGTGGGCGGGGGTTTGTGGAATCTGCAGACTATTAGTGCGAGCTTTAGACGAGACTGCGAATATTCCAATAATGGTTCTGTCCCGAACTAGAACTTAGTATTCGTTACTATTGAGCAATAAGGTCAACCGTGAAAGTCTTGGCGCCTCCGCATTGCCGTTCTCTGTATAGCCAGATTGTGTGGCCGTACTTGGCAATCCGATTGAGAATTTCTCGAACCGTCGCATCTCGCTCATGCATTATGGCTGGAGCAGCAGCTCTCTCACATGACCCTACCTTGCCATCGCTAATGCATGCCACGCCCGCTCCTCCGAGGTAGGGACCGCGCTCAAGTCCGAATCCTTTTAGGGCACGAGACACTTCTGGTGTCTGCATAAGCCTCGGTAATACACCGTTTCCGGCATCGGTTGTATCCCAATCGAACTGCGCAACACGAAGGTTCAGCAGCTCGGGTACAGCACCGACTGGTAAGACATCGACAACATCGTTCGTAACCTCCCATTTGTATTTGCCCGTAGTCGAGCTTAAGTAATTCAGTGCGCGATCGAGGCTCTCCCCTTGCGAATATGAAACGTGATATTTCTCCGGACTTGAGCAGCTATCAACAACGACGATCCCGCCGTAAACGCCGGCATCACGTAGAAGATCGGCTGCCGCATCAGCCGCCGTGGACTCGAGCTGTCGGTCCCTGGTCAAAGAAGAGGACGCTATACTGGAGGAACTGGTCTTAGTTGTTTGGCATAACAAATGTGCCGAACCCACTGCTGACAATATTAGGCTTACTGTAATAATCAATCGCTTCGACATAAGAGGGTTCTCCGGATGATTGTTGTTACGGATTGTTTGTAATATTGAGTGTCCCGTTAAAGTTGCCTCTAGTGTCCCCAAGGCTGGGCACAGCAACAGCCTTACTGAAATTACACGGCTCCCAGCCACTTGACCGGCCATTGCGGACTAACAGCATTGGCCAAGCGCTGATCGGCAGTAATGAAGTGCCCATTGGACTCGACGGCAAGGGCGATATACAAACTGTCGTAAACCGTCCGGTCGAAAGCAGATGCGATTCCGAAGGCCTGTTGCAGCAGCGTGATCGAGGAAACCGTCGGAAGATTGCGCTCTTCGAGCGATACTAGTGCTGTCTGAGCTGCGGATTTCGTGGAGCGTCCTTGGCGCACTGCCTTCCACAGGATGTTGGCCACCTCCGCCCAAAACAAATCTGGCACTACAAAGCGGATTTCACCTTTTACATAACGCTGCAGCAAATGAAAGGCCTCATCCGTGAGCGTTTCTCCCTTAGCGGGGAGGAACCATTTCGCTGCTACACTGGCGTCCAGTACGATAATGCTCATCGCTCTCTGTCCTGGCGTTGAAGCTCTTCCGCTGGCACAATTCCTCTCTTCATGCGGGTCTTCTTGGAGCGCATGCGTTCTGCGGCACGCAGAAATGCCCGTCGCGCCTTCAGTTCATGCTGCGTAGGGATATTTTCCTCAAGCAGGGCCAGAACCTCGGCTGCGATCGAGCGGTGCCGAATACGAGCCCGCCCTCGCAAGGCCTCATAGAGAGCGACCGGAACATTTTCGACGTATAGGGTAGGCATTGGGTTCTCCTAGAACGATCATAGACAGAGAAGTTTTCCTTGCGCAACGAAAATTGTAATCGCATATTACCTGACGCCCCCATATGCTTGAGGCTCGACCGGCTTAGTTATTTGCGAAGGAATAACATGACTAACATGGTCATATCGGATACAATTTCACCATGCGTACCGTAAAGATCGGTGATCTTAAGTCGCAACTTAGCGCTCATATCCAACTCGTGCGTGACGGCGAAGAGGTGCTTGTGTACGACCGCAACACGCCGGTGGCACGAATCGTGCCCTGTGGCGTTCAGGATCTTTCCGAGCAAGAGCACCGACTAGTGGCTCGTGGCGTTCTCACGCCATCGCTAAAAAAGCGGCGTGCACCATCGTCGTGGCCACAACCCCCAGGAAATATTCCCGACCATGTCATGGAGCAAGTGTGGCGAGACGAACGCGAGGGCCGTTAAAACGGGTTGCGGCATTCTGGGACGCGAGCGCGTTGGTTCCTCTTTGCGTGAACCAAGGCATCACCTCTCAGGTGATGGAATTGTATGGGATTCATAAAATCGTGGTCTGGTGGACTTCGCGCGTCGAGATCGCGAGTGCTCTTGCCCGTTTAGTGCGCATGCATCAATTAAGCACTGTGGATTACGCGAAGGCACGAAAACTCGCTCGCGACCTAGCAGATTCCTGGTCGGAGATCCAGCCATCGGACGCAATCCGCACAAGAGCGTCATTGTTGGTGGACCGCTACGACTTGCGCGCCTCGGACTCACTACAATTGGCTGCGGCATTGGAATGGTGCGAGAACGCCCCGATGAGACGTATCCTTCTGACCGCTGACAACAGACTTCGGGAGGCTGCTCTACTCTGCGGCTTCGATACTTCAAAATTATGAAGTCGGGTTTTCTTCAAGGCACCAGGACGGAAGATTCTCAATCTTCAAACCCGGGTTCGATTCCCGGTAGCGCTACCAACTAAAATCTTCAGTAAATACGCGGGTTCCTGCTTATTTCCAAATGATGCAATGTGAAGTGTCGTTGCTTCGTGTCCGTACCGTGTCCGTTTTAGCAGAGCATCCCGTCTGTGGCCGAATCCATTCTCCGTATGCCAAGTTCGTTCATGTACGCCGCGTGTACGCTTCAAGCAAAGCAGACCTTGCTTGAACGATCCGAATCGAAATCGCCTGCTCCGAAACAAGGTGCAAAGTGATTCGTCAATTGTGGAAATTGATTGCAGCTCTTCGTGAAATTGACAAACGTCATGGTGAGACTGCTGCCCAGTGATTTTTGGCTGCGTTGCGGCTGGCTGCGAAGCTGGAGAAGGCCGATGTTGTTCGACCAGAAGGAGCGGAATGAAACCCGTGGAAAACTCGACAGGGAGCCGATCTTCGCCTATCTAAACTCCTCGGCTCGAGCTGCGATATCGGCAGCTAGACAGGTACTGGAGTAGTGGTTTGGACGTTATCCCGAGTCAGGCAAGGACGACTTGCGTGCTCGCTTTCGCTCTCCGATAGACACACAACATCAATCTGCGTTTTTTGGGAGCTTTATCTCCACGAGCTATTTTCTGGAATGGGATACACTCTCGAACCGCATCCTGACATCGAATGCTCTGCGAACCACCCAGATTTCCTTGTCAAGAGCGACGATATCCCACTGTTCTGTCTGGAAGCCATCGTTGCGGGTATACCCTCAGCCAAAGAGGCCGTGCTGAAGCTCGCCGGAATTGGGGACCGGTTTGCCCGTTTCGCCTTGGCTGATGCGGCCGTTCACGCTAGAATGCGCGCACTCTGTTCAAAGGTGAAGGATGGCTCTTTCTGCCGGAACCCGTTTGGGTCCGTACGAGATCGTGTCGCCGCTGGGCGCAGGCGGCATGGGCGAGGTGTATCGCGCCAAGGACACCCGCCTCGATCGCACCGTTGCTATCAAGGTTCTGAACTCCTCGCTCGCCACGACACCGGACCTCAAGGCCCGCTTTGAGCGCGAGGCCCGCACTATCTCGCAACTCAATCACCCCAACATCTGCACCCTCCATGACGTCGGCCACGACGGCGGCGCCGACTTCCTGGTCATGGAGTTCATCGAGGGCGAGTCGCTTGCCGAACGATTGAAGAAGGGTCCGCTGCCACTCGATCAACTGCTGAAGATCGGAATCGAAACCGCCGACGCGCTGGACAAAGCGCACCGCTCCGGCATCGTGCACCGCGACCTGAAACCCGGAAACATCATGTTGACGAAGACGGGCGCGAAGCTACTGGATTTCGGACTCGCAAAACCGCTCGCGGCCGCCGCCGGAGCGTCCGGCATAGGTTCCGGTTCTTCCGCCTCGGTGCTCTCCGCCGCCATGACGATGACCAGCCCGGCCTCGCCGCTGACCTCGGCTGGCTCGATCGTGGGCACGGTGCAGTACATGTCGCCGGAGCAAATCCATGGTGCCGAGGCCGATGCGCGCAGCGACATCTTTGCTTTTGGCGTGCTGCTCTTCGAGATGGCTACCGGCAAGCATGCGTTCGCCGGGAAGACGCAGTCGGCGGTTGTCGGAAGTATCCTCGCGGTAGATCCGCCGCCGGTCAGTTCGCTGCAGCCGTCGGCGCCGCCCGCATTGGATCGGATCGTGCGCATCTGCCTAGAGAAGGATCCCAATGATCGCTACCAGTGTGCGCACGATCTCATGCTGAGTTTGCAGGCGATCGCGGAAACACCGACGACCGCGACCACAAGCGCTGCCGCCCCGTCCGTTCGCGGGATCAGCCGCTCTGTCTGGTTTGCCACTGCCATGGCGCTACTGATCGCCATCGCCGCCGCGGGCTACTTCGCCTCTCTCGATCTGCAGCCGAAGCCGGTGGTTCATGCCTACATCCTTCCGCCCGGCAAAGCCCAATTTTCGACTGGATTTGGAGCAGGGGCGCCGGTCATCTCGCCCGACGGTTCCAAGCTTGCATTCGTGGCGCGCAACGAACAGGGAAAGCCGATGTTGTACGTCCAGCCGCTGAGTTCTCCGACTGCCCAGCCGCTGGCGGGCACTGAAGACCCATCGCACCCGTTCTGGTCGCCGGACAGCCGCAGCTTGGGCTTTTTCGCCGGCAACCTCGTAAAGAGAATTGAAGCCGACGGCGGTCCTGCCCAGACTGTGTGCGCGGCCGCCTCCACCAACGAACGTGGCGGCGCCTGGAGCGCGAGCGGCACGATTCTTTTCGGCTACGGCAACACCGTGTCTCCGCTCTCGCGCGTTTCCGCTGGGGGCGGAACCCCGGCTCCCGCGCTCAAGTTCGAGTCTGGGGAGAATGCCCACCGCTGGCCCCAGTTCCTGCCCGACGGTAAGCACTTCCTGTTCTTCGTCAACACCTCCAAGGCAGACGCCACCGGCATCTACGTTGGGTCGATTGACTCGACCACTCGCAAGCTGGTGGTGCACACCGCCACCCATGCCCAGTACGCACCTCCTGGGTACCTGCTGTTTCTGCGTGAGCAGACGCTGATGGCGCAGCCCTTCAGCCTGAGCCGCCTGGAGGTCACGGGCGAGGCGGTGCCGATCGCGGAACGCGTCTCCGCCAACATCGGCATACGGCGCGCCATCTTCTCCGTTTCCGACAACGGGGTGCTCGTCTACCGGACCGGTGGCAGCAGCTCTTCGGGATCGCAACTGCTGTGGTTCGACCGGCAGGGCAAGCAGCTGGGCAAGGTAGGCGGCGAGGAACCTTACTCCACGCCAGCCATCTCGCCGGATGGGACGCGCGTTGCGGTCGACATCTCAGCGTCCGGCAATTCCGACATCTGGATCTTCGATTTGAGCCGCGGCACCAAGACCCGGCTTACCTTCGGACCAGCCTCCAATCGCAATCCACTGTGGACGCCCGATGGCGAGTCCATCGTTTTCTCCTCGAACCGCAAAGGGCTGTACCACATTTACCGGAAGGCGGCCGACAACAGTGGCCCGGAGGAGGTCGTGCTGGAAAGCAACGCCAGCGAGCAGGCCTATGCGATCTCGCACGACGGCCGCTACCTCGTCTATGAGCGTAATGATGCCGCGGGCAAGACCGGTGTTGACATCTGGGCTCTGCCGCTGTTCGGCGAAGGTAAGCCCTTCCCGGTCGTGGAGACGCAGTTCTCGGAGATCATGCCCGCCATCTCGCCCGACGGAAAGTGGATGGCTTATTCCAACAACGAGTCGGGCCACTATGAAGTCTATGTCACGCCTTTCCCCGGCGGCGGCGCCAAGTCGCAGGTCTCGACCGGCGGCGGAGTCATTCCGCAGTGGCGCCGTGATGGCCGCGAGCTGTATTTTCAGACGGACGATCAACACGTGGCGGCGGTCGATGTGAGTACTCGCGGTGCAGCCATCCAACTCGGCACTCCGCGAACACTTTTTCAGGCAAGCTCGGTTCAATCCTTCAACGGCGCCTTCACGACCTTGGACGGCAAGAGATTCCTGGTCAATGCGCTCAGCACGTCAACCGAAGGTGGCGATCCGTTCACGCTCATCACCAACTGGCCTGGCCTGCTGAAGAAGTGAGTCTCGCCGAGACGGCATCGCTGAACCGCGCGGATTGAAGCCGCAAACCCGAGCCGCCGTTCACTTGGCCGTATGTTGGGGCGTTGACTGGCGGCTGCGCCGTTGTAAGATGGGGCAACCCAAAATCGGACTCCTCTAAATAGTGATCGACACGACTATCTCGCACTACCGCATCGTGGAAAAACTTGGTGGCGGCGGCATGGGCGTGGTGTACAAGGCCGAGGACACCGAGCTGGGCCGCTTTGTCGCTCTGAAATTTCTGCCAGATGAGCTGTCCCGAGACCCGCAGGCGCTGGAGCGTTTTCGCCGCGAGGCGCGGGCGGCGTCCGCTCTGAACCATCCCAACATCTGCACCATCCATGAAATCGGAAGGGACGGCGAGCAGTCGTTCATTGCCATGGAATTTCTCGATGGCATGACCCTGAAACATCTCATTTCGGGAAAGCCGATCGATACGGAGACGGTGCTCTCGCTTGCCATCGAGATCGCCGATGGATTGGACGCCGCACATTCCGAAGGCATCATTCACCGCGACATCAAGCCGGCCAACATCTTTGCCACCCGGCGCGGCCACGCCAAGATTCTGGATTTTGGGCTGGCCAAGATGGCACGGACGGAGAGCTCCGTCAGTCAAACTTCATCCGCGAATACGATGACCGCCGACGCGAACGAACAGCACCTCACCAGCCCAGGTTCCACATTGGGAACGGTTGCCTACATGTCGCCCGAACAGGCGCGGGCGAAGGAGCTGGATGCGCGCAGCGATCTATTCTCTTTCGGCGCCGTGCTCTATGAGATGACGACGGGAGCGCTGCCATTCCGCGGAGAGAGTTCCGCGGTCATCTTCAAAGCGATTCTGGATGCGGCGCCTACGCCGGCCCTGCGGCTCAACCCTGACATGCCGCCGGACCTGGAACGCATCATCAACAAGGCCCTGGAGAAGGATCGCAATCTCCGCTACCAGAGCGCAGCCGATCTCAGGACCGACCTCGCTCGTCTGAAGCGCGACGTAGATTCCGGATCTTCGGTGAGAAGCATGGCTGCGAGTTCCGGGGAGTTGTCCTCCGCCGCTCCGGCAGCACGCCGTTTCCGGAAGAAGCTGGCCTTTGGCGCCGCCGCCGTGCTGCTGGCCGCTTCGCTTGCCGCAGGGGCATACTTTTTGCATGCAAGATCCGAAACGGGAAAGATCAACTCCATCGCCGTGCTGCCCTTCGTCAATGCCACCACCGATCCTGGCAATGAGTACCTGAGCGACGGGCTAACGGAGCGTCTGATCAGCACGCTTTCCCAGTTGCCCGACATGAAGGTGATGGCGCGAAGCACGGTTTTTCGTTTCAAGGGAAAGCAAGACGATCCGCGGCAGATTGGCCAGGAGCTTCAAGTTGGCGCGCTTCTGATGGGGCGGATCTCAAAACATAGCGATAACGTGGACGTGCAGGCCGATTTGGTGAATGCGGCGGACGGGACCGAAATTTGGGGCTCGAATTACGACCGCAAGCTCGCGGACATTACTCAACTGCAAGGCGACATCAGCCGGGACCTCACGCGCAGCCTGAAAATCCGCTTGACTGTCGCCCAGCAGCAGCGGTTAGGGAGTGCCGGGACTACAAATCCAGAAGCGTACCGTTTGTATCTCCAGGGAAGACAGCTCTGGTACGGCCGTTCGCCGGAAGGCCTGAAGCAGAGCATTGCTCTGTTTCAGCAAGCCATCGCGGCCGATCCGAACTACGCTCTCGCCTATGCCGGACTGGCCGATACTTATAGCGTGATTCCCAGCTACGGTGTCGGAATTAACTCTCGCCAAGCTGCAATCATGGCCGATGAAGCTTCGCGAAAGGCGGTGGAACTGGATGATTCTCTGCCGGAAACGCATACAGCGAGGGCGTTTGCCTCAACAGTTGGGTGGAAATGGGACGAAGCCGAATCGGAGTTTCGGCGCGCGCTTGAACTGAATCCCAACAGTGCCTCCACCCATTATTTCTATGGGTTCGGTTTTCTCCTTCCTGAAAATCGGATCGATGAGGCCCTAAAGGAACTTCGCACAGCTCTTTCGCTCGATCCTCTTTCCTCCATCGTTGCTACAAACTATGCGACTACGCTGATGACGGCGCATCGTTATCCGGAGTCCCTCGAGGAATTTCAGAAGGTGCTTCAGCGCGATCCGGGTTTTCAGCCGGCGCATTCCAAGCTGTCGCAGTTGTATGCCACCATGGGCAGGTTCGGTGACGCTGTAAGCGAACTGCAAAAAACCAACCCAAAACCCGGTTCGTGGAGCTCCGATGCGAGTGGCTACAGCAAGCTGGCAATCGCTTCGAACGGCCAGGGAATTAATAGTCTTTCCGCCCAGGCCGTCTCGCTGGTGCTTGCGGGAAATCGGGACGAGGCCTTCAAGTATCTTGACGAGGCCTGTTCGGATCGCAACACCGAATTGATTCTGGCGATCCGGTATCCCGCGCTGGACCCCATCCGTTCCGATCCGCGTTACGCAGCCCTGATGCGTCGAATCGGCCTGCCGCAGTAGAACGTGCGCGTCCTCAGACTGAATCTTGAAACATCGGGCGCGTGGCCGAAGCCGCGATGGCAAGCCATCATAGCCCTTGCTGCGAAGCACCCCTCAGCAATCAGAAGCTCACGCGGGCGGCGAGTTGGAACGATCGGGGCCCCTCCCGAACCAAAGACTTGCGATGCGCCGCTGGTTGGCAGACCGAAGCCGGCCGCTTGCAGATCCCCGCTGCGCCGACGTTGATCTCTCTGACTTGTGGCCTAAAAACGTGCCATTGAATCCATGAAGCGCGAGGAGGTGTTCGACAAGCAGGTTTGGATCATATTCGAATTAGAGAGGGCGCATATAATGCGCCGCATGTCGCTGCGCTTACAATTCTCCGCTGACTCCTTTGAGAAGATTGAGCACGCGCTGAATTAGTGGATCAACATTTCCACGCGACCACAGAGCAAACGTCTCCAACGGTGCGATCGAAAAGCTCGGAGGACGTAAAACGACACCCTCGGGAACAAAGTCTTTAGCCGAAGAAGGAAGGAACGCACAGCCCGCACGGGCCTTGGTCAAGTCTCAACATGACCTGATTTTCGACTCTTAATCAGTAGGTTGAAGGTTCGATTCCTTCCGCGCTCACCATCCCCTTTGCAACATAGTTCTAGGCGGCTCCTGCGGATTTGGCACCACTGGCTGTGACCGAGCGACGAGCGGGGCGACAAGCTCCTGAACGTTCGTACGGTCGTAGGTGTCCATGGCTAGGTTCACTTTGCTGTGTCCCAGGATGTCGGAGATCACCTTGGGATGCACACCGTCTCGACGTAACGAATCGTGGCCTATACACCATTTGTTTTAAATTTGGTGTATAGTAAATTCTCATGAGCAGAACCAATATCGACATCGATGAAGGCTTGATCAGAAAGGCGCGTAAGCTTACGCGGCTCAAGACGAAGCGGCAGATCGTGGATCGAGCTCTGGACTTGCTCGTTCGCTCCGAGACGCGAAAGGGCATTCTTCGCTACTACGGAACGGGAGTCTGGAAGGGCGATCTTAATGCATCCCGGAGAAATCGCGTTTGATATTGGTGGACAGCTCCGTCTGGGTTGATTTCTTCACTACGTCTCCCGGACCTGCTGGTAATGAGCTACGGCGTCTGATCGACGATAGCGAACCCTTCGCTCTTACAGGAGTGGTCGTAGCCGAGGTTCTGCAGGGCTTAACAAGAGATGCGGCCCCGATTGAGGGATTTCTGCGGCAATGCGATATGTTGGAGCCCATTGGATTTCAGACCTACGGCAAATCGGCAGCAATTTATCGAGCAGCGCGGGCCCGAGGCATTTCGCTCACGACCATTGATACGCTGATCGCAGCCATTGCCCTGGAACACGGCGCTAGAGTCTTCACACTCGATCAGGACTTCTCGAGGATGGCACGCATCGCCGACCTAGCTCTCTACCAATTTTGAGCACGTTATCATTGGCTTATTTCTGAGCACCAGCAGCAGGAGAATAATGAGGTTGTGCGTCATGGGAACTGCTCAAAACACGGGACACAGCCAGGACGTCCTAAGCGTCTTCCCGTTTAGGGACGGCTCCGCTTTCAGCCCCCGCGACCAAATCATCTAGGTAAAGTGCCTGTAGCCTCGTGGGCGCCCGAGATCGCTAGTGCCTTTGCTTTGCGTGCCGGATTCGATTCGTAAGATTCCTTGCCGAGCGCTTGAGACTTCGTGACCTCTTCTTTTCCCGCACTGCCGCCAATGGTCAGGTCGGCGATACCAATGCCTGTGCAAACCGGAGGGTCGTCCGGACTTCTTTTCCGAACAGGATCGAGGGTAACTTCTGCAATTGCGACGCCCTCCTTGTCGTCCATGGATCGCTTTACTGTGCCGTCAGAATCGACAATCGCCGACAGACCTGGAAAGAAAGCATTGCTCGCGTTCGAGGGAGGCGGATTGGCAGGGCCGACCTTATTTACCATGGCTACGGGAATACCGAGCTTCTTCGCGTACCAAGACGCGAGATGGGTTCCTGGGGGAGACGGCAGACCACCGCTCCTGGACATGTCAGGCGACGAGTGGGGCATAAGAACCAGATCGGCCGAGCGTTTTATCAGTTGAGCCGGAAGCAGGCAATAATAGTTCTCCGCGCAAATGCCGATGCCGATTCTCCCCACTGCGGTGTTTATCACGTGTGGATTGTCATACCCTCGGAAGAAGTAGGCTTCGCCTTCAGCAGGAATGGCCTTTCTTACCCTCCCAGCCTCATGTCCATCAGGAGTCGTGAGGACAAACGTGTCATAAAAGTCCTCGCCATCTGCTTCGAAAAAACCGGCGCCGAGAAAAACGTGCAATCGACGAGAAGTGGCTGTCAGCCACTGTACGGTCTTGCCATTCCTCGGCTCGGCGGAATCCCATATGTCGGACGCGAGATAGGAACCTGTAGGCATGAACTCGGGGAAGAGAAGCAGCTGTGCGCCCTGCGCCTGGGCTTGCTCAGCAAATTGAGTGGCTCGTGCGAGGTTCCCGTCAATGTTGTGGTCGAGGGAGCGCATCTGCACGATCGCGATACGCAGCGTTCTGGCATGCGTCTCGGCCTGCGACGGATCATGTTTGGTGTCAGCGATCTCGGGCCGCTGGACGAATGCATTGGCAGCGACGACGACGAAGATCAGGAGAGCGATACAATCCAGCGCCCTCGAATAAACTGGCGAAGAACTCGCCATAAGTGTTCCTCCTGGTGCGTCGTTGTCGATGCGGATTGCGTAGATGCCTGAGGAACCGAATTCGATCCTGAGATCGAAAGGCAGGCGAAGTATATGACCTTGCTTATCCGAGACGGACGTACCCGGGGCAAAAATAACCGGGACGGCTTGGGTCCCACGGTGCAATCCTAAGAATCCGGTCGTTACTGGCACAAAATGGGCGCAGCTCACCGCTCCTGGTGGAGCATCTGAGCGGCAACACCATCAGGCCACAATCGTTTCAGAGACTTTAACCGGCGCCGGGAGGGTTTCTCCTCACTTTGGCCAAGGGTGACCAGTCCCCTGCTTGCCATGTCAATCAGACCTGGGGGGCAGCCAGCGATCGATACTTCCCTGCTTTGGCGGACGTAGCTCAACCACCACTTCGCCGCGATCGGTGGGCAGGATGGTTTCTCCGCCACGAATCTGGCGGACGTATTCGCTTAACCGGCTCTTCAAGTCCGGTATGTCTACGGTCTTAACGCAATTGCCATGGGCTACATTATCCAAGCAGCTCCGCCCGGCGGACGGTGGCACGGATCAACCCATAAGGCTCATCGGTAGGAACGAAGATTTCATTTCGGTTTTCCATGCCCAAGCGTTTCAAATCGAATGGGAGATGATGTTTGTTAGGCATGGACAGCGAAATCTCCGATATCTGGTCGCATCGCTCCAGCGCGGCGCTGGCCATGGCGTAGAGGGTGTGTTGCACTGACTCACTTTCGTGAGTGGCAAAGGTTTCGAGCAAAGCATCGCGGATTGTCCGCCAGCACAATCCGAAGCTGACGTCCGGCATTGTATACAGCCAGTCTGCGTTCACTACCGTCGCAAAAATGCGATCGCGTGTCTCGGGGAGGGTGGTGAAGGGGTCCCTGATATACCCGTTGAAAGCCGATCCCGCGGTCCGCAGCACAAACAAACCCTCGATTCCCGCGGTAATCGCGGTGCTCTCTCGAGTGCGGGTCACGTCGGCTGTCCGTCTCTCATTGCCACTTGAGACGAAGGCTGAAGGATGAGGCTCTTGGTCGGTGCGGATGCGCGACCAAAGGTGCTCCAGAATGTGCACCCGAACCTTTGAGACCTGGCGGTTGTTGTCGAGGAAGTACGCGATTAGACGCTGCGCAAAATGTTCGATCTCGCCGACGGGTTGCTGACCGGCGAGAGCGTACACAGTGTTCTTCATCGTGTCGGTCGGAAGAACTTTGCTGTTGTCGCCCTTTGTGTGAACCTCATCGAAGTCGCCTTCGAACTGGATGTCCACGGAGATGTCTTTCACTTCATGCTGTGGTCCGGCGCGAGTCACGCGCAACAGGCGCACTGCGGACTTCCCATAACTGTTTGAGTGCAGTTCGAAGCTCATGGGCTAGCTGCCTCGATACGTGGAGTACCCATACGGGCTGAGCAACAGGGGGACGTGGTAATGCTGGGCAGCATCGTGGATCTCGAAGACGATGGATATTTCCGGAAAGAAAGGCCGAGCTACTGTTCGAGCGAGGTATCTGGAGGTGTCGAACGTCAGCCGGTATTTCCCTGGCTTCAGCTCTCCAGCGGGAAGTAAGTCTGAAACTCTCCCGTCATTATTTGTGACTGAATCCCCAATCTGCTGCCAGCTATCGCCTGCTTGCAGGTGAAGCGCTACAGGAATCCCGGCTGCCGGCCTACCCTGAGCCGTGTCGAGAACGTGGGTCGTGATCGAACTCATATCATCATCAACTTTTGCAGCCGAAGCTGCGTAATCTTGCGTTGCTCGCTGGCGGCAATTCGTAGTTCTGTAACGGGATCATTCTTCATTCGTTCCTGGAGGCTCGCCAGTATCTCTTCCACCGGTTTGCCCGTGGCACAAATAATAAAGATGTAGCCGAAGCGCGAATAATACTCCTCATTCCTCTGTTGGAGTCTTCTGCTGATTTCTGAGGAGGATACCGCCGCTGCCGACTGTTCCTGCTGCGACCAGCGCTGGGACTGCTTCTCTCCGTGGCCTTGGGTTTCCCCGATCTTCGGATGGGCGGCGAAGGCTTCTTTCCAATCGGCCTCGGTCAGAGTGTCGAAGGTCTCATCGGCTTTACGGACCGCGGCATGGAAATCGGCAAAGGGACGCGCACGAACCATGGCGTCCGCCCATTTGCGCGATCCACAGCAGCTCGTGAAAACTCTTGATGCCTCATCCGGCGGCAGGGAGTTGAGCCAGTGCAGGCGGGACGGAATCGGCTCCGGGAGTTCGGGTACTTCAGACAACTCGCTCATGCTTCTCCTCGCCGCAATACTCGACCGCGGGGGCCGGAGAGAAATTTGCCCGCCGAGTACACCTCGTCACCTCGAAGGAACGTGGACTTCACCACGCCAAAGAGCGTTCGCTCGAGGTACGGTGTGAACTTGTGCCTGAAGAAAAGCGCCTCGGGCAGGACTTTGAACGAATCCTCGGGATTCCACACCACGAAGTCTGCCCAGTTCCCAATTGCGAACTCTCCCTTTCGCGAGAAGCCCGCGAGCTTCGCGGGTTGACGGCACAGCCAATCGGCGATGTCGGTCAGGCCACATCCTCGCGCATGAGCGCCCGTCCACAACAGAGGCAGGCTCAACTGCAACGATGGAATGCCACCCCAGGCCTTCATGTAGTCGCCGCTCTCTACACACTTCAATGTTGGCGGAACCGGAGAATGATCGGTCACGACAAAGTCCACCAGACGTTCCCGCAACGCGTCCCACAATCGCTCGCGATTACTACGCTCGCGAATCGGCGGCGCACACTTAAACTCGGTCGCGCCATCTGGAATCTCTTCCGCAGCAATCGTCAGGTAGTGCGGGCATGTCTCGACAGAAATGGGAATGCCTCTTCGTCTTGCCTCCCGAATCATCGGAAGCGCGGATGCCGAGGACAAATGAACAATATGGATCCTCGCGTGATATTGCTCACTGAGTCTAATCAGGAGTTCGATTGCGTCATCTTCGGCTGTGGCCGGGCGGGAATCGAGCCAAGTGGAGTAATGGCGTGAATCTCGGCTACTCACCTCTTGGGTTGCGCGTTCGATTGGACCAGGCAGCTCGGCATGAACGAGCAGCGCTGCCCCAAGCCGCACCAGCTCCGGTAGTGCCTCTCGCAAATCGGATTCCGTTACTGACTCAAACTCCGGCACGCCTGAAGGAACGAGAAAGCATTTGAAGCCGAAGACTCCGCCTTCATACATCTTTCGAAGCTCGGAGGTATTGCCGGGAACTACGCCTCCCCAGAAGCCGATATCAACGAAGAGTTTCCCTTGGGCGACGGATACCTTCTCTCGCAATGCTTGATGTGTCGTCGTAGCCGGAATGCTGTTGAGGGGCATCTCGACGAGCGTGGTCACGCCGCCGGCGGCCGCGGCCATGGTGGCGGTCTCGAATCCTTCCCAGTCCGTCCGGCCTGGTTCATTGATATGCACGTGCGGGTCGACGATACCCGGCATGATCACGGAATCGCCGAAGTCGGTCGCCAGAGAATCCAAAGGCGGCGAATCGTGAATCTCCACGATGACGCCGTCTTGAATAGCGATGGTTGCAGGACGAACTCCATCTGGCAGAACCACGCGGCGGCTGCGAATCACTCGGTCAAACTTGCTCATACGGAGTTCGCCGAACGCTGCAACTCCGCTAAGAATTCTGCAAGCAAGTTTTGCGCGACGCGAGTGCGATATCGAGCGTTGGAGCGGAAGTCATCGACAGGGCGCATTTCCGCGGCCAGTTGCTCCTGAGCCTCACGAAGTTGACCCGCGCCCGAGCTTTCCCGCAAGAGCGCTTCTGTCTTATGACAACGAAGTACGGTCGGAGCCACGCTGCCAAGGCCGACTCGAATCTCACGAATTTTCCCCTCAGTAACCTCGGCCAGCCCCGCAAAACACACCTTGGAGATTGCCTGAGCCTTGCGGGTACCGACCTTGCGAT
>Ga0207086_1082_pt1 | contig 23030 bp, 19 predicted proteins | sample Alteio_BWMinHeat_54_FD_153540 | JGI IMG/M metagenome (GOLD analysis project Ga0207086, IMG submission 153540) | Enriched cells from forest soil in Barre Woods Harvard Forest LTER site, Petersham, Massachusetts, United States -... | ecosystem: Environmental > Terrestrial > Soil > Temperate forest >... | reverse complement strand
AGATCTTCCATGTAGCCATCGAGCAGGCTGGCTCCCCGACCGTTCAACACGCCGTTGCGATAACGGATGACTGTTCTGACCGCCGCTCGCGTACCTGCCAGTGTGCGCTGGCCCACGTCTTTGGGAACGGGCCGCAGGTTGGGATAGCGCTCGGCGTGACGTCGGCGCGCGTGCACTTGATTTGGGTTGGGGAACTGGTCCAGTGCGATCTGGTTCTGATCGGGATGGCCAGTCCAGGCTCCATCCATCAGGCAATCGGCTTCGTTCTTCTTGTCTTTCTGCAGCGCTGCCAGCGCCCGGGTATTCAGTTCGGCATCTTCGCGGCTGGGATAAAGCGCGGTCATGCCGCCGATGGCTAGTGCGCCGCGCTTGTGGCAGATCTCGGGCAAGAGTTCGCGAAGATTCTGGAAAAAAGGGACGTTGTGCGGGATCGTATTGCGGTCAGGCAGCACCCACTCCGGATCGTTCAAGTTGAAGTGGATGAGGCTGGCCATGTAATCCCAGCGCCCGAGATTGAGACCGAGAATGTGATCGCGCAGGTTGTAGAGGAATTCCTCCATCTGGAAGGCCGCCGGATGCGATTCCACCAGGGCCATGCACTTGATGTAATTCCCCGGCCAGCCACGCGCTTCCGCAATGGCTTTGAACAGGTCGCCCCACCACAGCGCCTCTTCCGCCGACTCGGATTTCGGAATATAGAAACAGAGCGGATGCTTAAGCTCGGTCGGATCAACCCGGTAGGCCACGCAGGCAACGTCAAACAAAGAGGCCGGGGTAAGTTCATCCCCGAAAATGCCGCCCTGATGAATGTGCAGTCCGCGGGGCCGCGTCCAGATCACCGTGCGGCTCGTCTGAATGCCTACCACCTTGTCGCGCTTCTTGTCGAAATAAGTCAGCGTGCCGCGCAGCGCGCCGAGAATGTTCTCGACACCTAGCCGCTGATGTTCCCACTCGTTGACCATGGAATCTTCCAGGTCGAGCATGACGCCGGGCGCGCCGGAGTTGAGCATCTTGACCACGAGGTCGGCGTCATCGGCGGGGCCAGTCATCTGATTGCGCTGGTCAAGGCACCACTCCGGCAGCTCTACTCGCCAGCCGTTGCGGACCGCTGAGGCGGGATAGCGGTGGGTGGGTTTCTCGCCCTGATGAGACTCGGCCAGCACCCGTTTTCTTTCGCGTAGCAGGGTCGCTTGCCGGGGCGCGAACTGGCGGTGGAGCGGGGCTAGGAAGTCAAGAAATCCGGGCGGAAGCTCGCGCTCCGGGCTGAATCCGGCAGGCGGCTGGTTCAGATGAAACCCCGTAAAAGGAACCACATCAGTAGGCAAACTGGCCATTGTTCCCCTTTCTCGCTACTTCATCAACCTGGGCATCTCAGATGGGGAAAACGGCAGAAAGGTCGCCTGCCTGAATTGGTGCCCTCATCAAACCGCCCTGCACGGAAGGCCAGGGAATCTGTCATTCCGCTGCCCCGGCGGGGAACCCGGGCACCCCTTCATGCTCGATGGATTGTGGTGCAGGAAGCGAATCCAGTCAAACTGAACGTTTTTATCATGCTGATAAAGGATTGTTATCAGAGCCAAGGTTTGTGATAATAGGACGTTGTTAGGAGCCGAATTCGGGCGCAGGCAAAACATGGAAATCGACCAGGTGGAGACCTTTCTCGCGGTGGCGACATTCGGCGGCTTTCATCGCGCGGCGGAAGCGCTGCGCATCAGTCAGCCCGCGGTGAGCGCCCGGGTCAAGGCGCTGGAGGAGTCCCTCGGGGTAAGGCTGTTTTCGCGGTCCCGGGGCGGGCTGATCGTTTCCGACGCCGGACGGACGTTTCGCCCGCATGCTGAACTGCTCTTGCGCACGGCTGCGCTCGCCCGCCAGGCTGTGCACGAGACGCAGCCGGCGAGCGGAACTCCATTGCAGATTGCGGCCGCGCTTTCGATCTCCGTGTACTTTCTACCGGATATTCTGAAACGTTTTCAGCGGGCTCATCCCAACGTCATCATCAGCATTCGCCCCGGTCACTCGAAAGAAGTGTTGGATATGGTGCTGAATGAGGAGGCGGAAATTGGCCTGGCACGCTCGCTGCACCATCCCGAGGTCGAAACCATCAGCCTTCGCGATGATCCGTTGTTGCTGGTCGCTCATCCCAAGCGAGGTCCGAAACATTCGCGGCGGGCGCGCCTGGAGCAAGTAGCAAGCTGGCCCCTGATCTTTTACGAACGGGGATCGAGCGACTGGACGTTAACCCATAGCCTGTTTCGGAGCGCCGGCCTGGTTCCAAACGTAGCCTTGGAAGTGGACTCGATCGAAACCGCAAAGCGGATGGTGGAACGAGGGCTGGGACTTTCGTTCCTCCCGCAAATGGCGGTTGGGCGGGAGATTCGTACTCATAAACTCACTACCGTGAAGCTCCTCGATGCGGAACCCCTGCGGCGAAGCCTTGACGTTATCCATCCCCGGCATCGTCCGCTGAGAACGGAAGTGCGCGCGTTCCTCCAGATGGTCAGAGAGGCTGCGGATGAGGATTCTACTGCAGGCAACGTGGGCAGGAATAGGCGAAATCGATAGATCCACTGGGACCGCCGCCCCTACTGTAGAAACGCTGCATGCAACGTCTCCGATTTTCGCTCCGCCCTCTTTTCCGCCTTGATCCACAACCTGGACCACATCTCCACAGCATGTGCACAGCCTGAGAGTTTTTTCCAGTTGCGCGAGCCGGGACTATCGGGCACCCTTCAAACCGCACCTAAAAATCATGGCCTCCGTATCCCTGAGTTCCCGACGAAACCAACTCTTGGAGTGGTTTCCTTTTTACGTTCATCGCTTGGTGGGAGAGGTACGGTACAGGGCCTTGAAAGACTATCAGCAAGCGTGGTATCTGAATCTGCTGTTTGCATCGTGGGTTTCGGAGCGACCTGGATATTTGCCAGACGACGGGCAGTTATGGCGCCTCGCGAATGCGCGCACTCGGCAATTCTTTGAGAAAGAATGCGAGCCGATCATGTGCATGTTCGAGCGCGAGGGCTCGATGACTGACGGTGCTGTCTGGATTTATAACCGGGTGCTCCTGGAGATCTATGACGAACAGGTACTAAAATTCCACAAGAGGAAGCGTAAATCCTCAAAATTCACAGATGACAACACCACCTCTTATCTAGATTTTGAAGGTACACTTAAGAAAGAAAATGGAAGAGAAGAATGTAAGCTTCATCCGGAGTCTGGTCTCACGCAATGGGGAACCTGTTGGGGGTGCTATGCAGACAAATGCAGCAGCCAAGCTGGTTGAAGAGCCGCTGAGTTGTCCGAAATGCGGTGGCACCGGATGGAAAGACGTTGTTATCGATAGAGAGAAACGGGTCACGAGGTGTGATTGTTTCCTGCAAACGCAAGCGACGCACCTTTTGATGATGTCGGAGATACCGGCGCGCTACGCGAATTGTGAGTTCTCAAGTTATGAGACTGGTGGGAATGAGGGTCTAGCTGGGGCAAAGATCAAGATTGAAAATTGGGCTGCTCAGTATCCCATGGATAGAAGCGGCCTTTTGCTGGTCGGGCCCAGCGGTGTGGGAAAGACTCATTTATCCGTCGCTGCGCTGAAGCGGCTTACCCAAAAGGGCGTGCACTGCCTATTTTGTGACTACCGAGAGCTTCTGAAGAAAATTCAAAATTCCTATAATCCATCGGTTCAGACCACAGAACTGGACCTTCTGCGACCGATCTTCGAAACCGAAGTCGTGTTGCTGGACGATTTGGGCGCGGTGAAGCCTTCCGAGTGGGTTTGGGATACCGTGAGTCTGATCCTGAACGCTCGCTACAACGAAAAGCTGACGACCATCATTACCAGCAATTTCCTGGATGGCGCGAGCGCCGCGGCGGAGAGAGTTGAAGGGCCGCGTCGATCCGCACGCGAGGAGACCCTTGGCGACCGCATCGGTGAGCGCATGCGTTCCCGCCTGTTCGAGATGTGCCGGCTTATACAAGTAAACGGGAAGGACTACCGGCAGAAGTTCCGCAGCGCGGGATTCCGCTAGGGTTGGGCCCGTCCAAGCAAAGCGAAGCTTAGCGGCGGCCTAGATCCAAGTCGCACAAAAATGTTTCAAGGCATCTTTTCTGGGACAATCCCAAACTAGAATGGCGTAGTGCTGACTCACTGCATCGAGTTCGTCCCCGATAGCGATGCTGAACTCTGGGCAACGGCCGCGGCCGCTCCTGCTATTTTTCTCCTTCGAGGCGACGATCCGAAATCTGAACCCTACATCAGCAAAACGGCCAACCTGCGGCGTCGTCTCCAGCGATTGCTGGGCGCGCCCGCGGAGCACAGCAAGAAACTCAATCTGCGGGATCGCGTCCGGTGGATTGAATACACGTCAACCGGCTCAGACTTTGAATCTGGCTTATTGCTTTACCAGTTGCTGCGTTCCGTATTTCCAAAAGCCTACGCGAGCCGCCTGCGGCTACGCTTCGCGTCCCTGGTCAAGCTGCACCTGGAAAACGAGTTTCCGCGCGCCTCTGTCACTACTCGGCTTGGCCGTCTTAACGGGCGCAATATTTATTACGGGCCATTCCCCTCGCGCACCGCGGCGGAAACATTTGCCAGCGATTCGCTCGATTTTTTCAAGATGCGCCGCTGCGTGGACGACCTCCATCCCGATCCCAAATTTCCCGGCTGCATTTACTCTGAGATGAAAATGTGTCTCGCGCCCTGTTTCAAGGGCTGCAGCGACGAGGAATACCGGGTGGAGGTAGCTCGCGTGCAGGCGTACTTCGATAGCGGAGGGGAATCCCTGGTGCGGGAAATCTCGGTGCAGCGCGATGCCGCCTCGGCCAATCTGGAGTTTGAAAACGCCGCCGCCCTGCACGCGCGCCTGGACAAGCTCAAACCGATGCTGAGCCAGCTCCCGGAAATCGTTCACCGCATCGATCGTCTCTCGGGCTTAATGGTGCAGCGCAGTGCCAGCCCGGAATCGGTCAACTTTTTCTGGATCGATGCTGGGCGTATCTCTGGCCCGGTGACCTTTCCCATTCAGGCCGAGGAACACACAAAATCGCAGTCGATGGAATCGCGAGTACAAGCGGCTCTCGCCGCTTTTTCACCATCAACCGCAGGCACAGCACTTGAAACCATGGAGCACGTCGCGCTGTTGAAGCGTTGGTACTATCGCAGCAGTCGCCTGGGCGAAGTCTTTTTTACCGACGAGAACGGTATGCTGCCGCTGCGCCGCGTGGTGCGAGGCATTTCGCGAGTGTATCGCGGAGAAAAAGCGGAAGCCGAAGCCAGCCTGCCGACAACTGAACAACGGAGTCAATCATGACCGAACCTCAAAACCGCTCCTTGCGCCAGCACCTCCTCTACCTTCTCCAGGGAGGCGGTGCACACGCCACGTTCGGCGACGTCATCGGTGCGATTCCACCCAAGCTGCGCGGACAGAAGCCCGCTGGCCTTCCCCATTCGCTCTGGATGCTGCTCGAGCACATGCGCATCGCGCAATGGGACATTCTGGAATTCAGCCGCAACCCGAAACACGTCTCCCCAAAATGGCCTGAAGGACATTGGCCGAGAACGAAAACTCCGCCCAGCGCCGCCGCCTGGAATGCAAGCATCAGGAGATTCCGTCGTGATTTGAAAGCGATGCAGGATCTGGTGAAAAATCCGAAGACCGACCTGTTCGCCCGAATCCCGTGGGGCGACGGCCAGACTATTCTGCGCGAAGCCCTGCTGGTGGCCGATCACAACGCGTATCACCTGGGGCAGATGTTAGATGTTCGCCGTCTCCTGGGAGCATGGCCGGAGAAATAACCTCAAATGCGCCACGGATTCGCACGGATGAACGCGGATCTAAACGCCTTCCCCGAAATCAGCTGGCTTTGGTGATCTGTGTCCTCCGAACCGGCCGCTTGCGGAACACAACCCGCACACCCTCCCGCCACCTCTCGTCAATGCCGAGCAACACCCAATCAACCGCTGGCGAGATGTAGTGGAGCAGCGTGTCCGTCGCGGGATGCACATGCAGGGCTGGAGCCACCAGAAAGAGCAGCGCTGTGTCCGCGCACAATTCCCGTCCGGGAAAGTATCCGAAACGCTGAAACTCGCGGCGGGCGTGATGCCAAGCCACTCGCGCCCAGTAGTCGAGGCCCTGCAACGGCAGGTGGATGTCCTCGTCGGCTTTGAGTTCGACCACCGCGAGACGCCCCTCCCTGGTGATCGTGAGCACGTCGATCATGGCGCGATCGGAAGCGGAGAACGCTGGTACCTGGGAATACAAGCAGGTTGGAGCGAGACGTTCGTCCACGGCCGTCACGTCTCGCACCACCAGCGATTCCAGCCAGCGTTCCGGATGCAGCCGCCATAACGGATGATCGCGCGGGCCTTCTGGATGGCGCACTTCGCCGATGCTGCGCACCAGCTGCACAAACGCTGCAATTTTGTCGTCAGTGAGAATCCTTTCTTGCGCACCGACGCCGAAAACAATTTCTGCTGTGCTGAGAAACGACCCGGGGTCGTGCGCCAGCCGTGCCCGCGCAAACTCCAGCCCATGACAGCGAAAAGCAATCTCCGCGGGCGATAGCATTGCCACTTCGACTTCGGACATCAACTCCCGAACCCGCGCCACCGCAGCCGCGAATCTCGACTGGTTTGCAGCTTCATTTGTCGCGTGCACTAACCGGGTCGCAATGTTGCCGCAATCAGAGATGTCAAGCTCTTTCAGGCACTCGTCGCGCTCCTCCAATTCGTACAAGTCCCACTTAGCTGCTTCCGGATTCAAATGCGCCATGCGTTCCCGAGTCAGGGTGGACGCTGCCGCTGGCAAAAATATCTTTAGTCCCTCGACCGCGAATTTCCCGGCTTTCGCAACCCGGCAGGCATCCAGCCACAGGATTCCGAAGGTCAACGCCGCGTCGATGGAACCCTGAGTCTCTTGCCCATTCACGCCCAGCACGGCAAATGCAGATTGACCCCGATGCAACAGACCTCGCGCGTAAACCGGTCCAAACGATCGCTCCAGATCCATCGAGGTACTGAGCCGGTCCACGGTGAAGCCCGCGAAACGGCGCTGTAGAACTCGTTGCAGCACCCGCTGGTAAGCCACACGCGCGGCCCGCTTCGCCGTGGGCGAGCGCCGGTCGCGTTCCCGGCAGATTTCCAGCTTGGTAGGCTTCGCGTGCCCCAGGCGTTGCACCGCGAGGCGAAGGGTTTCGTTCTTAACCTCAGCTTCCAACACGCGCCGCACGAAGTTTCGCTCCGCCGACCACAAATGCAACAGACACTTGTTATGTTCTCCTGAGATCGAGTACCTGGATTGGGCAAGATCGAAAACCACGGCGCCGTCTTCAATGATGACGGCATCGCACGCGCACACGAGAAAGTCTTCAACGGTGCGCACAAGGGATTCCGGAGTCACGGAGGAATTGTTTCAGTCCGGCGGTTCACTCGTCTGTGACGAGTGAACACGTTCTGACCCGCCGGACGGGGACCCGCTCCAAAGAAAACGCGGGTCAAGGCGCACGCGCCAGATGGGTGCGTGTGGGATAATGAGTAAGTCCCCTCGGAGTCGTTCGATGTCAGAGGGCATCTAAGTAACGTGGACAAAAACAGATTTTTCTTCCAGCATTACGGCCTGACAGAAGCCGATCTTGAACACTATCTGGCAGCTGCTCTTTCCGCCGGCGGCGATTACGCTGACCTGTATTTCGAATATCTTTCCTCCACTTCGCTGATGGTGGATGAGTCCATGGTGAAGTCCGCGTCGCAGGGAATTTCCGCGGGATGCGGGGTTCGCGTGATCGCCGGCGAGCGCACCGGATACGCCTATACCGACGACCTTTCACCGGAGCGCATTCTGCACGCGGCCCGCACCGCTGCCTTGATTGCCAGCGGTCCAGCCAAGACTCCGGTCGTCGGCTTTCAAGAGAAGGCTGCTCGCAGTTTGTATCCAGTCACGCTTCCGTCCGTGGACGCGGAGATCACCGCCAAGGTCGAGCTGGTGATGCGCGCCGATCAGGCCGCGCGGGCCTACGATCCCCGGATTAAAGAAGTCCGCGCCAGCTACGCGGATGAGCTTCGCAATATTCTGATCGTCGGATCGGATGGCACCTTCGCCGAGGACTCCCAGCCGCTTGCGCGAGTGAACGTCTCCTGTATCGCAAAAGCCGAGGGCAATTCCGCGCGCGGCAGTTCCGGCGGCGGAGGCCGGGTCGCGCTCGACTTTTTCTTCGGCGAAAAGACTCCGGAGTATTTTGCGAAAGAGGCTTCGCGGCAGGCGATTCTGCAGCTCGACGCACGCGAGGCTCCGGCTGGTGAGATGGAAGTTGTGCTCGGTCCCGGCTGGCCTGGCGTGCTTCTGCACGAAGCCGTGGGTCATGGACTCGAGGCCGACTTCAATCGCAAGCAGACTTCCGCCTTTGCCGGATTGATCGGAAAGCGAGTCGCCAGTGAAAGGTGCACGGTTGTGGACAACGGCACCATGCCATGGCGCCGCGGCTCGGTCAACGTGGACGATGAAGGTGAGCCCACACAAAATACGGTGCTCATCGAAAAAGGAATTCTGAAAGGCTACCTGAGCGACAAGCTGTCCGCGCGCCTGATGGGAATGGCCGACACCGGCAACGGACGTCGCGAGAGCTACGAGCACATTCCTATGCCGCGCATGACCAACACCTACATGCTCGCGGGCGAAGATGATCCGCAAGACATCATTCGTTCAGTCCGGCGCGGCCTTTACGCGGTGAACTTTGGCGGCGGGCAGGTGGATATTACCAATGGCAAGTTTGTGTTCTCGGCGTCGGAAGCGTACTTGATCGAAGACGGCCAGATCACCGCTCCCATTAAAGGTGCGACTTTGATCGGAAACGGCCCCGATGTGCTCACCCGGGTTTCCATGGTAGGTAATGACCTGAAACTCGACGAAGGGGTTGGCACCTGCGGCAAGGACGGACAGGCCGTACCAGTGGGCGTGGGCATTCCGACGATTAAAATCGATCGCCTAACCGTCGGCGGGACCGCCAAGAAAGATGTTGGCGGCTTCATGCAATAGATTTTGTCTTTGTTTCCTTTGTGAACCTTCGTGTCCTTTGTGGTTAAAGCATTTAAAGACATCAACCACAAAGGACACGAAGGTTCCCAAAGGAAATGCTCTAAACGAATCATATGTCCCAGACGCAGGTTGAAACTCGAAACCAGAAAATCGAAAGTGGTTTGAGAGATCTGGCTCAGGAGATCGTTGATCGCGCCATATCCGGCGGAGCTACCGCAGCGGAATGTGTCATTCGGGAAGGCGACGAGTTTTCCACGGTTGTCCGCCTGGGCCAAGTCGAAACCCTGAAAGAGTCCGGCTCGAAGGCAATCGGCATGCGTGTTTTCTATGGCAAACGCGCAGCCAGCACCTATTCCAGCGACTTCTCCCGCGCCGGCCTCGACCGCATGGTTAAGTCGGCACTCGAACTGGCCAAGATCACCTCCGAGGACCCATACGGGGGAATACCGGAACCAGGGCAACTGGGCTCGATCGCGGGTGACCTCGATCTCTTCTCCGCCGATGTCTACTCGCTTCCGGGCGAAGAGCGCATCAGCTACGCGCGCCGGGCCGAGAAGGCTGCGCTCGACTACGATCCGCGCATCAAGAATTCCGAGGGCGGGTCGTTCGAAGCAGCGACAGGACACAAGATTCTGGCCAACTCGCACGGATTCGTCGGCGAATACCAGCGCTCTTACTGTTCCCTCGCGGCCGTGCCCATTGCGCAGTCGGACGACGGCGCCAAGCAGCGCGATTATTGGTTTTCGGTCGCCCGCAGTTTGAGCCGGCTTGAATCTCCCGAGCACGTTGGCAAGACCGCCGCCCAGCGCGCGTTGCGTCGCCTCGGCGCTCGAAAATCCAAGACCGCGCAAGTCCCGGTGGTTCTTGATCCCATGGTGTCGAGCTCGATCCTGGAACACATTTTCGAGGGGGTGAATGGCGACTCGATCTATCGGGGAGCATCGTTTCTCGCAGGCAAGCTGGGACAGAAAATCGCGGGCGATGGCGTTAACGTGATCGACGACGGCACCATCCCCGGAGGTTTCGGCACCAGCCCGTTTGACGGTGAGGGCGTCCCTTCAAGGCGCACCATCGTGATTGAAAACGGCGTGCTCAAGTCTTATCTGCTGAACACGTACACTGCGAAAAAGCTCGGCCTTCAGACTACCGGCAACGCCTCCCGCGGATTGGCTGGAACCCCCGGAATCGGTCCCGGCAACTATTTCCTCCAGCCGGGCACAAAGACGCCGCAGCAGATCATCTTCGAGATCAAAGACGGCCTCTACGTAACCGAATTCCTCGGGCACGGTGCGAACCTGGTGACCGGCGACTATTCCCGGGGCGCTTCGGGACTCTGGATTTCCGGCGGGGAACTCGCCTACCCCGTGGAGGAAATCACCGTGGCCGGAAATTTGAAGGAAATGTTTTTCAATATCTCCGAGATCGCAAACGACCTTGAGTTCCGCGGCGCCGTGGCGTGTCCGACCATCAGAATCGACGGGCTGACGGTGGGCGGCGAGTAGTCCATTGGACTGTTGGAAATCGTTGTGGATCGCCGATAGTACAATCGGATTGCATGGGCGGTCTCATCGAACCATCTTCGCTGACTGAAAAGGAACGCGACTCGAACCTGCGCCCCATCTTGCTGGGTGTGGTCCTGGTCGTGGTGGTGGTCGGCATCATTGCCCTGCTGACTCGCGGCAGCCCCAAGAGCGCGACTCCCCCGCATCCTTACGCCGCCAACTTGAAACTCTCGGACCTGAAAATGAGCGCGGCGGAGAATTTCGTGGGCGCAAGCGTAACCTACATCGACGGAACCGTCACCAACACTGGCGATAAAACGGTTACGCACGCTGCCGTCCACGTTGCTTTCCGGAATTCCCTCGGAGAAATCGCACAGGCCGAAGATGTTCCTGTCCACGTTCTGCAGACCTCCGGACCCTATCCCGATGCCGTCGATCTCAGCCTGTCGCCACTCGCACCCGGCCAGGGCAAGCCGTTCCGCCTTACTTTCGAACACATCAGCAGCGACTGGAATCAAGCCTATCCCGACCTGCAAGTGACGGATGTTTCATTGAAGTAGAAAGAGCGCCGCGAATCTCCGCGGATTCTCACGGATCACCCCCTTTGTTCTTCTCGATCCGTGTAATCCGTGCAAATCCGTGGCGGGTTAGAATGCCTTCATGGCCGATCCAAAGCCAATTCGCCTAACGGAGACGGTCAAAGCCGCGGGTTGAGCGTCCAAGCTGAGTCCGGCGGCGCTGGACACGGTGCTTGGGAAATTAGCCCGGCAGCATGACCCGAATGTTCTGGTCGGCTTCGATCACGCCGACGACGCCGGAGTGTATTTAATTGGACCGGGCACCGCGTTAGTGCAAACGGTGGACTTCTTCACGCCCATGGTGGACGATCCGTACACCTTCGGTCAGATCGCCGCCACCAATGCGCTGAGCGACGTGTACGCAATGGGTGGCAGCCCACGTACTTCGTTAGCGCTAGTATGCTTTCCGGAAAAAGCCGATCTAGCGATTCTGGAACGCATTCTCGCTGGCGGACTTTCCAAAATGATCGAAGCCGGCTGCTCGGTGATTGGCGGCCACAGCATTCGCGACGAGGAGACGAAGTTTGGATATTCCGTCACCGGCCTGGTCGATCCCGCCAGGGTGCTCACCAATGGCGGCGCAAAACCGGGCGATCGGCTCATTTTCACCAAAGCGCTGGGAACGGGCGTAATCTCAACAGCGATTAAGAAAAAAGCGGCGAAGGAGTCCTGGATCAAGGCTGCGATCGCCTCCATGACGACGCTGAACAAGAAAGCCGCGCAGGTCATCGCAGGCAGTGCCGTAGCGGGTGTGGGAACTCCGAGTGTGGAGACGGCCGACTCGCGGGCGCGAGCGGAGCGAAGCTCCGTGGCCAACGACCAACGACCAACGACCAACGACGGTTTCGCCGTCCACGCCATGACCGACGTCACCGGCTTCGGCCTGATCGGACACGCCCGCGAAATCGCACTCGCCTCCAGCGTCTCCCTTCGCTTCTACGCCAAGCGCATTCCGCTGCTCGACGGCGCGCTTGAATGCGTTCGCGCCGGCCACATTCCCGGAGGCCTGAAGGCCAATCGCGAATTTGCCGAATGTGTGGTTGGCTATGAAGATGAAATCAGCGATGAAATGAAGACGATCCTGTTCGATCCGCAGACCGCCGGAGGCTTGCTGATCTCGGTCGCGTCGGAGCATGCAAATGAACTGATGCGATCTCTCATTGCGGCCGGAGTTCCCGCCGTAGAAATCGGGGAAGTGATATCCGCGACCAAACCCCTGATCGCGGTCTTACCCTGAGGGCCCGCCACGCCCCTAGTGGAACGCCTCGCCTCTGGCCAACATTGCGAGAATCACTTCCATGCGCCGCTGCTTGGTTTCCGGTTTCTTTGCCGTTTGCAGCCGGTAGGCAATCGCATAACGGTTCGTCTTGCTGAGCGACTCAAAGAACGCATTCGCTTTCCTGTTCCTGCGGACTGCCGCCAGAAAATCTTCAGGGAACGTTGCTTTGCTTGAGGAATCGTAGGCGGCGGCCCAACGGCCATCCTTCTTCGCCGCGTCGATTTGGGCCTGACCGGCGGCTTTCATCCGGCCTGCCTTAATCAGCCTTTCCGCGTGTCCGGTGTTGATCTTAGACCAGCCACTTCTTGGGCGTCTTGGGGTGAATCTCTGCCGCCACGAAAGTTCATCGTGGCTTTGCTTCAGGCCATCGATCCATCCATGGCAGAGTGCTTCATCGAGCGCTTCGGCATAGGTGACCGTGGGTTCTCCGGAGTCTTTTTTGAAGATACGGAGCCAAATCCCGTCGGATCGGCGATGGTTCGCGGCCAGCCAGTTGCGAAACTCCGAGGATGAGCGAAAGCGAAGAATGTCATTCATGGGAGCATGGAGGCACGGTCACAGGATGAACCGTAAACCCTGAAGCATGTAGGACCAGAAAACGCCAGTTGCCGGTTGGCAGTTCTCGGTTCTCAGTTTGTTCCCACCGAACGCCGGAAATTGCCGGCGCTTAGTAGCTCCCAAATTCGGGCGAGGTGGTGATCGTCGTGTTCAGCGACGAAATACAAATGGTCGATCAGGCGCATGGGTTGTTTAAGTCGCGGATGCGGGATCGATCGGGCAAACAGAGCAGCCTGCAGCTCGCCAGCCTGATCCACGAGTTGCAGTCGCGCCTCGCGAAACTCGGCTAGAATGTCTCCGATGCGGCGCGTGTTATGCCCCGCTTCGTGAGTTTTCCGATTACTCAAGTCTGCAGCCGTGAGTTCACTCTCCCCCGCCACGTAGTCGTCAACGCGCGCCATCCACAAGGGCTCGAGATCAAGCAAGTGTCCGGCATGCTCCTGCGCCGACCACTTTCCCTCCGGTTTTTGCACTAACCGCTCGCGCGGACAAGCGCGAACAATCTCCTCCAGTCGCGCTGGCGTGCCGCGCAAGCGGACGCACAGGTTCGGATATAACTCCACCGGAAAGGAAAATTCGAACTTCCGCTCAAACCAGTTGGGGACTTGACTCATCGATGCACCGCAACGAGAAGACAGAAAAAACTTGGGGCGGCCGTCGAGGCCGCCCCACAATAGCAACAAATCACGGAGGTCACGCCCGCGCCGGACTCTCTCCACCCTTGGCAATTCCCGGCCGTCCGGGCTCAGGCTTCAGCACCTGCTGAACTCCATCATCCGACTTCGGCGGAGGCGTCATCTTGGGCAATTCCCTGCCTTCGATGATCATCTTGATCTCGTTCGCGTCGAGCACTTCCCGTTCGAGCAGTGCCAGCGCGATTCTAACCAGCGCGCCATTGTCCGCCCCCAAAATGCCTTTCGCGGTGTTGTACCCCTGGCCGACGATCCGGCGAACTTCGTCGTCGATCTTGATCGCCGTCGCCTCGCTGTAATCGCGGTGCTGGGCAATCTCGCGGCCCAGGAAAATCTGCTCTTCCTTCTTGCCGAAGGTCAGCGGTCCCAGATCGCTCATGCCAAATTCGCAGACCATCTTCCGTGCCAGCTCCGTAGCCCGCTCGATGTCGTTGCCAGCGCCGGTGCTCATCTGGTTCAGGAACATCTCCTCGGCAATTCGTCCGCCCATCATGATGGCGATTTCCGTCTCCAGATATTCTTTGGTGTAATTGTGCTTGTCATCGATCGGCAACTGCATGGTCACGCCGAGAGCCATGCCGCGCGGGATGATCGTGACCTTATGCAGGGGATCAGAATTGGGCAGCTTAGACGCAACCAATGCGTGCCCGGCCTCGTGATAAGCCGTCACCTTCTTCTCTTCTTCCGTGAGAATCAGGGATTTGCGTTCCACGCCCATCAGAACTTTGTCCTTGGCAAGCTCGAAGTCGTACATGAGGACGGCCTTTCGGTTCTGCCGGGCCGCGCTCAATGCAGCTTCGTTCACCATGTTGGCTAGGTCAGCTCCCGAGAAGCCCGGTGTGCCTCGCGCCAATACGGAGAGGTCAACATCGTCGGCCAAAGGAATCTTGCGAGTGTGGACCCGGAGGATCTCTTCGCGTCCTCGCACATCCGGCCGATGCACCACCACCCGCCGGTCGAAACGGCCGGGCCGCAGCAACGCGGGATCCAGCACGTCGGGACGGTTGGTCGCGGCCATCAGGATGACGCCTTCGTTCGACTCGAAGCCATCCATCTCGACCAGCAACTGATTCAGCGTCTGCTCGCGCTCATCGTGTCCGCCGCCCAAGCCGGCCCCGCGGTGACGTCCAACCGCGTCGATCTCGTCAATAAAGATGATGCAGGGAGCATTCTTTTTGCCCTGCTCAAACAGATCGCGCACCCGGCTCGCGCCGACGCCGACGAACATTTCCACGAAGTCCGAACCGGAAATTGAGAAGAAGGGAACATTGGCCTCACCCGCAACCGCTCGCGCCAGCAGGGTTTTGCCCGTTCCTGGAGGTCCGACCAGCAGTACGCCCTTAGGAATGCGTCCGCCCAGCTTCTGGAACTTCTGTGCTTCGCGCAGGAATTCGATAATCTCCTTCAGCTCTTCCTTGGCCTCTTCCACGCCGGCCACGTCCTTGAACGTGACTTTCTTCTGCTGCATGGACAGCAGCCGCGCCCGGCTCTTCCCGAACGAGAGTGCCTTGTTTCCACCGGTCTGCATCTGCCGGATCATGAAGAACCACAAAGCGGCCAGCAGAATCAGCGGCGCCAGGTTCAGCAGCCAACTCGGCCAGCTCCCGCTGCTGGCGTCCCGGACGGTGATATTCACGCCCTTGTCGCGCAGCGTCTTAATCATGTCGGGATAGTTCGTGGGAACGGTAGTGTGGAAGGCCAAGCCGTCGCCCTGGAACTTGCCCCGCACTTCCTGCAAGTTGATGGTGACCTCTTTAACGTTCCCCTGGTCCACATCCGTCATGAATTCGGAGAAGTTGACTTCCTTCTCCTTTTGGCCCGTGCTTCCCGCCTTGACCACCTGCCAGAGCAGGAACGCCGAGAGCACGATTACCAGCCAGAAAACCACGGTCTTAACTGTCGAATTCACCTAAGAACTCCTGAGAAAGCTGCGCCTTGCTCCAAAAACGCAACTGGGGCTCCGCTCATACAAATTAGATGCCAGTCGCAGGGATTGGATAGAGGAAATTACCAACCCTCTCATTCTAACGCTTCTTGTGGGAAAAAGGATGTAGTTCTTGCTGAAACTTAAGTCACCCGGAAACTTCAGCTTGCAGCCGCCAGGTAGGGCAGGTTGCGGTGGGTCTGTTGGGGCGATCCCAGACCATAGCCCACCAGGAAGGCATCGTCTACCAGGAAGCCGAAGTAATCCGGTTGCAATTGCACTCTCCGAGCCGATTGCCGGTCGAGCAAAGTGGCCAGTTTGACCGATGCCGCCCCCCGGCCGCGCAAGTCATTCATCAGAAACTCGCTGGTCACCCCGGAGTGCACCAGGCCCTCGATGAGCAATACGTGCTGTCCGACGATGGCCAGTTCATGGCTGAAAAAGATTTCCAGAAAACCTACCGCAGTGTTCTCTGGACCCAAGCGGTACCGCGGCTTGATGAACTGGCAAATGACCGGTACTTCCAGCACCCGCACCAGGTCCGCCATGAAAATAAACCCATTTTCCAGCAGCGCCAGAGCATGAATGGTCTTGCCCTGATAGTCGTAGGAGATCTGCCGGGCCATCTCCCGCACCCGCTTCTGAATCTGCTCGGTGGGAATCACGGTTCGTAACGTCTCGGGTTTGGGGTTAGCATTCATTGTGTTCGCATGTCCGTGCCGTGCCAAGAGCAGTGTTCAGTTCGACTCCGTCAGTTCTACCTCCCGAATCAAAACCGACAGCTCACTTCGGGGCCGCGATCGCGCCGACGCAGGAAAGCCGCGCACCCAGATGACCTCCGTCCCGCTCACCACCACTGGCCACAGTCTCCGTTCCCGGCCAGTCACATGCCGCTCCTGCAGCAGTTCTTTAATCTTCTTGGGGACCTTGGTATGCGCCGGCCAGAAGCGATCCCCTGCCCGCCAATTCCTGACTTTCAATTCAACCGCCAACCGCGACCGATCCATCAAATCCTCGGGATTATAACCTTCGGCAGCGTTTCCCGATACCAAAACCGCTTCGAAGCGTGATTCTGTCTCCGGCACCGCGACGGATCCCGGCACACAAAGGCGATATTCGTATTCCGCCGCGCTGGGAGTCTTCTTGGACTCGAACCATAGTTGGCCTGCCTTCCGTGAAACCACGAACCCATCCGGCAACCCGGTTGATCCGGCGCGATTCGAACTCAGAGCAAGAATCTCTTCCACGTGGCGGAAATCCAACCGCAACCCCAAAGACTCCGTTGCCGCTCGGACCACTCGCCGTTGCAGCGCAACAGGCAAGTCCACCAGAACCGATAGATTAAGCACACCACCCGCCTGCCAGGCCAGCGGAAGCACGCGCTCCACTTCCTTGCCCCAGTATTCCTCCTCGGCGCGCGCAATCTCGGCAGTCTCGGCAAGAGCCTCCCGCACCGCCGGATTCAAATAGCGCTCCAGGCGCGGCAAAATCCCGTGCCGCACTCGATTGCGCCGGTGCCGCAAGTCGCGATTGCTGGCGTCCTCACGCCAACTCTGTCCCAACCCAAGCAGATAAGCCTCAAGCTCCCTCCGCCGGGTCCCCAGCAGAGGCCGCACAATCGAAGCTGAGAACTGAGAACCGCGAACCGTCAACTGAGGATAAACCCCCGCCAACCCCCGCCCACTAGCCCCGCGCACGATCTTCAGCAACACCGTCTCTGCCTGATCATCCAGCGTGTGCCCGGTAGCAATCCGGTTCAGCTGGCCGTCCCGCAGCAACCGCCGAAAATAGGCGTAGCGCATTTCGCGCGCCGCGGTTTCCAGACTCAAATGCCTCTCCTCGGCATGAGCCGCTACCTCGCCGCTTTCCCGCCGCAGCTCCAACTTGTGCCGCTGAGCCAATGCGGTAACGAACCGCTCATCCTCTTCAGACTCCGCCCCACGCAACTTGTGATTGAAATGCACAACCGACAGGACGAAACCAATTTCCTCGCGCAATTCCAGTAGCAGACGCAGCAAGGCAACCGAATCCGCGCCCCCGGAGACCGCGACGCCCACGCGATCCCCGGCTTTCAAGAGTTCATGCTTCCGAACGTATGCAAGAACGGTTTGCCGCAGCGATTCCACGGGAACATAGTACAACCAGCTGTGCCGCGTGGGCGTGCACGCCCACGCGGTTGAGCACAAACTCAGCCGGTTAGATATTTTCCGTACAGCTGGCTCTCGGCAGTCCGTTTTACATGCAGGTTTCTGCGCTCCAGGAGCCTCCGCATGTGTCGCTCAAGCGCTAAACGCTCGACCACTCGCCCCAACACACCGTACGGCGCAGCGAATCTGACAACATCTTTCATCACAGTGTTGCCCTCACGCGCTTCAAAATAATGGTCGTGGCAGTAGCTCCGGAAAGCCCCCCGGATCATCGAATCTTGAAAGTAGCGTGGGAATTCGTATGCAGTAATGCGGCTGGTGTGGTGGATGGCGCGGCCAAAGTGACGCCCGCTCCACGTCACCTCTTGTCCTGATCCGATCAAACCCGAAGTGACGCCGGCGATAGCCTGCTCTCCGGTGCCGCGGGTAGATGCGATATGCAGATCAATACTGCGCGAAAGATCGAAGCAGCGCTCAATTGGTGCCGCAATTGACGTGGCCAACTCAATTTGAACCAAGTTCGCGCCCCGCTCAGTCTTTCGCTCGCCCGAGCATACGATTTACATCCGCGTGCGCTGGCGCTCCCTCAAGCGTTGTGTAGGTTCCAGAGCTCTTCAGTTCTTCTGCCATCCTGCGCACCAGCCCGAGCGTCGCCCGCATCGGAGCCGAGCCCAGACTCACACGAGCCACCCCAAGTTTTTGCAGTTCAGGCACCGATGGAAACCCCGGTCCCGCCAGAATGTTTAGCGGACACTGGACATCCCGCACCAGCCGCGAGATGGCCTCCACATCACGCAACCCTGGCGCAAACACGCAGTCCGCTCCCGCATCGCGGTAGGCGAGCAATCGCCGGACACTCTCGCCGTATCGTGTTTCAGGCGCGCCTACCTGTTCCAGATACACATCGGTGCGGGCATTCAGCACCAGCGGCACGCCCGCCTTCAACCCGGCCTCACGGACTGCCCGAATCTTCTCCAACTGCAATGACAATTCGACAAGCTGCCCTGGCCGATCGGTTCCATCCTCCAAATTTATTCCGATCCCGCCCGCCTCGATGACGCCGCGTGCAGTATCGGCGGCGTCTTCCGGACGATCGCCGTACCCCGCCTCGACGTCCGCGGTCACCGGAACCTTCACCGCGCGGGCAATTCTCCCTATCTGAGCCAGCATCTCCTCGCGAGAAATCTTCTGCCCGTCTGGATAGCCCAGCGTGAAAGCGACCCCCGCGCTGGTCGTCGCCAGCGCTGCAAACCCAGCTTCTTCGACGGTGCGCGCGCTAGCCACATCCCAAACATTGGGCAGAAGCAGAATTTTCTGCCCGCGATGCATGGCGCGAAACGCCAGCGCGTGAGCTTTTTGCGTCTCGATAGTGATCATGGAGTTCCGCGCTCCCGCGCGTATTTCCGCCCCTTCATCTTCTCCAAAAACCTTCCAACGCTCACCACCGCCCGCCCCACTGTTCCACGACCGATCTCCTGAACATCATCCCACGCAGTCACCCGCACCAGATAAAACTTGCCATCGAACGACTCCAGCACCGCCTCCGCCCGTATCCGCGCCCCGATGCCGCTAGCCGCTCGATGCTCCACATGAATCGCCGTCCCCACGGAGATCTCGTCACCTTCGCAATAAGGGTGCAGCGCATGAAAAGCCGCCGTCTCCATCAATCGGATGAGGTCAGGAGTCGAATACACCGGCGGCAGTTCGGGATGATGAGCCGTCAAAGTGTGCTTGAACTCCACCATCTCCTCAGCCGTGCCACGAGCCCCAATTGGGATTGCTTTCGCCATAGGAAAACTCCCACAAAAAGAAAGAGCCAATGATTCTACCGAATCACCGGCTCCATTTTTAGTTTTGGAGATTGTCGCCTACGCCGCCGCCTTCTCCACCCGCCGCGCCTCAATCCCATCCAGCGCCCGCCACAACGCTTGCGCGGCATTCTCTCCCGCCACCAGCGCCTTCTCCGCCATCTGTGGATTCGTCTCCAGCCGTTTCCTCAATTGCTGACGCCAGACCCGGGAGTGGAACACATCCGCAGTAGTGTGCAGGGTAAAGTAGGAGGTCGCACGCTCTTCAGCGCCATACATCTCGCGCAGCCCGCGAGCCTTCTCTTTCGCAACTCGCGGCACCTGCGACTCATAAGCATAGAAAGCCGCCAGCGCCTCTTCCGGTGTGCCCGCACTCGCCACGCGATGGAAGAACCCGCTCAGCTCCGCAATCTCAGCCACGGGACGATGTCCACGCATATCGCGTCCCGCACCCATGCCCTCGGCGAAGTCCAGCCAAAGCTCCGAATGCGCCCGCGACGCCGCGCCCGAAGCATCCGCGCCACCCTTCTCGTCCGCCATGTTGGCCAGCACCGCGCGGCGAAGTTCACTTTCGTCAAGCCGGATCCCCAGCTCCGCCAGATAAGCCGGAAATGCCTCCACATGATGGTAGTAATCCCGCGCGTACTCCCGTAAATCTTCGCGCGTAAGTTCGCCCGCGCTCCAGGCCTTATAGAAAGGATGGCAAAGCAGGTCATACTTCGCGATCCGCGTATCCAGTTGTTCGAAGAATTCCTCAGTCGTCATGATTGCTCCTCCGGGACACTCCAAATATACGGGGCCTCGCTGGCGCGTGCAACTGACCCCGTGTGGAGCGGGCACCCTCGCCCGCGCAGCCCCAATCCGGGAATTCGTCGCAGCAACAGAGCAGTTTCAAGCAGCGGAGAGTCAGTTCGGTCAGATAATGGAGAACAGCAACCGCTAGGAGCAAACCGAGTGAAGCGCATCCTGATCGCCCTCGTTTGTGCCTTAACTCTCTCCCCAGCCGCGGCGCAATCGACCCGCCCCGAGATTCTCCAACTCTCCCCCACCAGCGGACCGGACGGCACCCGCGTCGAAATTACAGGCAAGAATCTCCAGGAAACCTCCGCAGTCTTGACCGGCGCGACCAATTCCATGTTCAAAAGCATTTCCCCCGTAGAACTCATCGTCCTGATCCCGCACAAGAGCGTCACCTCCACAATCACGGTAGTCACGTCCCGAGGCCGCGCTTCCAGTCCATTCGCCTTCGCGATCGTCAACGACTCGCGCATCCCAGACGAGGTCAGCTACAAAGCCGGCTACGTGAACCCGATCCCGCCACCAGTCGATTTCAAGTCCGCCCTGCTGTGGGGAATCGCAATCGCCGACACCCGCGTCCCCGGCCACGATTCCGCCAAAATAGAAATTGCCTCGACCCAACTCTCCTGCCGAGTCGATGGCAAAAATGTGATCCTCAATAACGACACAGGCAACGCGCGTGGCGGGCTCTACCGCCGCAACCCATGGTTCGGCACCGACCAGCACGAACCGATGCCTACGAGCCCTGATGCAGCCAACCGCGCGGTCGTGCTCCTGGTCGGCCAGCGCCCCGATCGCGTCTGGCACTTCTGGAGCCCATCGCCGCGAGCCGCACTGCCAATAGGAAACCTCGAAGGCTGCACCGTCAAAGCCCGCGTCAAGATTTCGAAAGGAGCCCTGCTCAAAATGGGAATGGATTATTGGCGCACTCCCACCGTCGCCTTCGGCCTAGGCGGAAATAACCACGAAGCCGGAGCCAGCAAATGGTATTTCCCCTCCGAGCAATGGCAGGAAGCGGTGTTCACCGATGTGGGCGGCCCGCAATTCTAGCCAAACGATTCCTTCGTGAACCTTCGTGTCCTTAGTGGGGAATGCCTTTTGCCGAATCCCGTAGAATCCCGCCAAGAGCTAGAATAAGACTACCCAATGCCGCAGTTCACCGAACATTTCGACGTAGTCGTGGTCGGCGCCGGCCACGCCGGCTGCGAAGCCGCCATGGCCGCGGCCCGCATGGGCCTGAGTACCGCCCTCTACACCCTGAACGTAGACCTCATCGCGCAAATGTCCTGCAACCCCGCGATCGGCGGAATCGCCAAAGGACACCTGGTCCGCGAAGTCGACGCCCTCGGCGGCATCATGGGCGAAATCACCGACGCGGTCGGCATCCAGTTCCGCCTCCTGAACACGTCCCGCGGACCCGCCGTCTGGTCCCCCCGCGCCCAGTGCGACAAGCAAGCCTACCGCCTGAAAATGCGCGAGATCCTGGAGTCCCAGCCAAATCTGAAGATCAAGCAAGCAGAAGTGGCGGAATTAATCATTGAACCGTGTCATCCCGAGCGGAGTGAGGCAAAGCCGAACGCAGTCGAGGGACCTTGTGTCTCCAACGACCAACGACCAACGACCAACGACCGAATCTGCCGGGGCATCCGCCTCCGCGACGGCCGCACCGTCGGCGCCAGCGCCATCATCATCACCACCGGCACCTTCCTCAACGGCCTCATCCACTGCGGAGAGCAACAATATCCCGCAGGACGCTCCGGCGAACCCGCCGCCGTCCTCCTGGGAGAATCGCTAAAGCAACTGGGACTCCGCGGCTGCCGCCTCAAGACCGGCACCCCGCCACGCCTCGACGGCCGCACCATCGACTGGTCAAAGTTCCAAGTTCAGCCCGGTGACGCCGATCCCACACCCTTCAGCTTCCGCACCAGGCGCGTCGCGCACCACGATTCGCAAGTCCCCTGCTACATCGCCTGGACCACGCCGGAAACCCAACGCATCATCCGCGAAAACGTCCATCGTTCGCCCATGTATAGCGGCCAGATTCAATCCATCGGCCCGCGCTACTGCCCGTCGATCGAAGACAAGATCGTAAAGTTCCCCGACAAAACCACGCACCAGCTTTTCCTCGAGCCCGAAGGACTGAACACCCACGAGATCTACGTCAACGGCATGAGCACCTCGCTCCCGGTTGAAGTTCAACTAGCGATACTGAAATCCATCCCTGGCCTTGAAACCGCGGAAATGCTGCGCCCCGGCTACGCCATCGAGTACGACTCGATCGATCCCACCGAACTCGAGCGCACCCTAGAGACAAAAAAGATCACAGGCTTGTTCCTTGCCGGCCAGATCAACGGAACCAGCGGATACGAAGAAGCCGCCTGCCAGGGCCTCATGGCCGGGATCAACGCCGCCCTGAAAGTGAAAAATGAGCCGCCGCTGATCCTCGATCGCACCGAAGCCTACACTGCGATTCTCATCGACGACTTGATTTCGAAGGGCACGAACGAACCTTATCGGATGTTCACCTCCCGCGCCGAGTTCCGCCTGCATCTCCGCATCGACAACGCCGACCGCCGCCTGACCCCGCACGGCCGCAGAATCGGCCTGATCCCCGACCCAGCCTGGGCCGACCACCTGGCCAAACAGCAGCGCCTGGACACAATGAAGCAGTTGCTGGAAAAGACAAAACTAACCAGCGCAATGCTGGAAGAGATTGCA
>Ga0207086_1057_pt3 | contig 23075 bp, 16 predicted proteins | sample Alteio_BWMinHeat_54_FD_153540 | JGI IMG/M metagenome (GOLD analysis project Ga0207086, IMG submission 153540) | Enriched cells from forest soil in Barre Woods Harvard Forest LTER site, Petersham, Massachusetts, United States -... | ecosystem: Environmental > Terrestrial > Soil > Temperate forest >... | reverse complement strand
TCATCAGGCCGAGCACAACCAGCAGACTCGAAAAGAAAGCGAGGAACATATTGAAGGCTACGGCCTGCGACACCATGCCGCACTGTGGAATGACTCTCGCCAGTGTTCGGAATAGTTTCTTCGCAAGAGAGCTTAGCACCATTTGCGCGGAATTATATCGGGTTCGGTGAGCAGTCTCGATGTCTTGTCTTTGCGCAAAGGTGACTTTCGGGATTGCGCGGCTGAAGGCCATTCTCTAAGGTGCGGCTATAGACCGCGCAGAGGCTGGTTCCAAATGGTCGCAGGATCCTACGCTTGATATCAAGAGTAAACACTACAAAAACAGTGACTGGCGTTAAAGGCTGTTCATGGCGTGCCGCTACGAATGGCCGTTATCGCACGGTAAATGGCTTGCCACGCACACTCGTGTAGACGTCATCAAAAACCTTCAGGCCGGTGATATTCGTCACCCCGTCGACGGTGATCGGATCGCCGATTGCCAGGATCCTGCTCTCCGCGCTGGTGAACGCTGGCCACGGGGAAACGTCCGGACTATTCGGATTGCCCGATCTCGCAAAATTGACCCAGTAGCTGGACATCTCCTCGGCGACTTTTCGGTCGGCCTCGCTCCAGCGCCAGGGCTCCTGGTCCAGATGATTAAAGACATACCAGAGTTCGGCATAGTGACTCGCGCCCCAACTTTCATACACCGAACCGGCCGGGAACGGCGGCTTCTGTCGAAATGAGTAGTAGTAGACAGGGTTGTGCCCGGTTCCGGCTTGCAGCCTCGCCCACGCCCACATGTCCCAGCCGAAGCGGAGATCGCGTTCGAGGTCGAGCCTTGCCTGTTGCGCCTCTTTGTCGGTCGAGTGGGGATACGCTGCGATCAGCGGGGCCGGAAGTTGGCCGAAGCTGTGCTCGATGTCGCTGTCGAAAGTGGCGGCCTTCACCTGGGAGACATCCGTCAACGAGCGCGCCTCATCGGCGTTCGAACCTAAGAGCAACGGGACATCGTTCTGCCGCCCTGACGTGAAGGCTTCATAGGGTGACGCAGGAAGCACATAGGGTTCTATGACCGGGTGGACAATGCCGCCAGCATTGCCAGTGAGACGATCTGCCGCTAGCTGGCGTAGTTCTTTGAGAGAGGATGCACCCAGCGAAGCCGCGTACTTCTCTCCGTCACCCTCTGCATTGGCCAGCAGGTATTTTGGTGCCAGCTGAAGCGGTTCAAACAGACCGCCGCTTTCTCCAATGGCACGTTGAAATAAGCCCTTCGCCAACGGCGAGGCCATCAGGATGCTGACTGATATCGATCCTGAAGATTGACCGGCGATGGTCACATTTCTCGGATCGCCGCCAAAGGCTGCAATGTTCCTCTGGATCCATTGGAGTGCGGCGATCTGGTCCATCAGACCGTAGTTGCCCGACGAGTGGTGCGGGGACTCGCGCGTCAGTTCCGGATGCGCAAGGAAGCCCAGTGGACCAAGTCGATACGCGATCGTGACAACAATCACGCCTTTATGCGCAAGCTGGTCGCCCCAGTACAAAGGCATCGAGGCCGACCCGTTGATATAACCCCCGCCATAGATCCAGACGATCACTGGCAGGCGTTCTTGCGCGCTCTTCGCCGGCGTCCAGATATTGAGATAGAGACAATCCTCACTCACTGAGGGCGGCGTCTCGCCAGGCATAGACACGCCAGTTTGCACACACGCCGGGGCAAACGCGTCCGTCTCGCGCGTGCCAGTCCAAGGTGTGACAGTCGCGGGAGGCCGCCAACGCAAGTCGCCGACCGGCGGGGCAGCAAATGGGACGCCTTTATAGACACTCAACCCGCCTTCTCGCACCCCGGATATAGCGCCGGATTCCGTCCAGGCTTGCTGCCCCATAGCGACAGAGACACCGGCTACTTGGACTGCCGCTATTACCATACCCGCGAATCGCCATCGCTTCCACATACGGATTCTCCGACGCTAACCGTAACCTGTGTCTCTGCGCTCCCTATTCACTGAACGGAACGCCAAACGTCAGCAGGGCCGTTCGTGATGGACGATGCTGTGCGCCGATCAGCCGTGGTTTCTTGCCCATGGCATTCCAGACTCGAAGTGCAACGGCATTCATATAGAGCAACCGTATCTGCTCTCGCATTTCTCCGCGCTCGCTATAGATGCTGATTGTCGTTAGAAGCTGCGTTTGCCCAGATTCGATCAGGTATGGTCCCATGCTGACGGCAGGAGCGTTCTGTGTGTCCTGCACCTCTTCCGCGCTCTGAGCGACGATCTCATAATTCAGTGATCGCCGAGAGCGCCCCCCGTCCAAACTAAACAACAGATCGTTCGACGTATGGCTGGATGAATATGTTGAGCTGCCCATTATGTTCTCTCTTTCGTCCTGATGCAGTGAAGCAGAGCTCCAATTGTTTTCGGCAGCAGTCATGTTTTATCTGATCTTCACTTCCCAAACCGATAGTACCGTCGCCAACAATTGACACAGCGAATCGGAGACAACCCGAACAGTCTCAGAACCCGATCCAGAGAATGCGAGTCGGCCGTCTGGAATTCGATCGAGCTACAGCGAGGACAATTCCGACCCATCCAGAGTATCCGTGGAACACTGCTAGGCCAGTTCAGTTCTATAGAATTCATTTTAGGTAGCTCTTTCCAATTCGATGACCGGTACGTTAAGAATCATTTCCATCTCGAGCGCTGGAATTGAAATCCAACCAAGAGAGAAGATCACGGACGCTACCAGTTGCCATCGCCATGCATGAGTCGCCTGCTCCGTAATAGAGATGAATGGTGTCTCCGTCGGCGCCGATGGTTTGTCCGCATGGAAACACAACATCGTTGACATCCCCGCCGCGCTCGTAGGAAGCTTCTGGACCAAACATCCAGGAGTCTCCTCTTTGTAAGCAAATGTCCGGTCTGTCTATGTCGAACAAAGCAAGACCCAATCGATAGATACTGCCGGATGCTGTTTGCCTCACCCCGTGATAGATCGTCAGCCAGCCTTTCGCCGTTTCAATAGGAGGGGAACAAAGTCCAATCTTGTTGGCATCCCACCACCCACCGCGTCGCGCCTCGAGCATCACTTTGTGGCTGCCCCAATGTTGCAGATCTGGGGAATATGAAATCCACATGTGAGCGCCAAGCGTCGTCACCGGCCGATGAATAAGAGCCCAGAAGTCTCCGATTCTCCGCGGTAGGAGGGCAGCATCTTTGTCTTCCGGCGGCATGATCACGCCATATCGCTCAAAGTTTTTGAAGTCCTTGGTCAGTGCAAGCGAAACGCCCGGGCCACCGCGAGCGTAGGAAGTGTAGGCTACTGCATACTTCTCCAACTCAGGAACATACGTGATGCGCGGATCCTCAATCCCCCAAATCTCTTCCGGATATTCCCGCGGATTCGCCATCAATGTTGGTTGGGGGTCGATACGCCATTCATCAATTCCATTGGCTGAACGCGCAGCGCAAAGGTGCGACAGCCCTCGTCGGTCTTCGACGCGGCAAAGCAACAAGGTATCTCCGTCGACCAGCCGTGTCGCGCCTGCATTGAAGACGCTGTTGACCGGATAGGGCCAGTCTTGCCGTCGGAGGATCGGATTCGAAGGATGGCGTACAAACAGAGAATCAACAGCGGGTACTTGCGAATGCTGTTGTTCAACAGTGAGGTATTCCGGGGATGTTGCTGGAAGCCTAATTGGATTCAAAGACAGACACTCATTTCCTGACTCTGGTTCTCTGTAATTGGCGCTCCGATGTTTTGCATTTCGAGCAATGACATCAGGAACGACAGGGTTGATTCGGCTCCCTGGTTTTCATTCACGCGATCGGGATGAAGCCCATCTTTACAGCCCCCGGTTGTGGCGTCGTAAAGCGGCACTTGGAGGTCATTTTCACCAAGAAACCAGCGGAAGGCGCACCATGCCTCGTCAAGCCAAAACGTCTCTTCTGTTACCCGGTATGCCTGCAGACAGGCAGAAATGGTTGCGCAGGCTTCGACTGGTTGCTGATCGAAGCGAGCCTTCTCACCGTTCTCCGTGAAAAATCCCCTCGAGCCTATCGGAACGAAGATGTCTTCTTCCTCTCTGTGCTGCGCAGCAATAAGCCAACGGAGCGACTCGTATCCGGCGTCGATCATCCTCTTGTTCTCGCTCCTCCATCCTGCGACTATGAGGGCCTGCGACAACCTTGCATTCGAGTAAGAAAGGCTCTTCTCAAACCACTCCCACGTCTGCCAATGACTTCGTTCATAGATATCCAGCAGCCGATTCGCGAGTAGATTACGAGTAGCCTGAATCACCCTATCCCCGGGGAACCAGTCTAGGTATGCCTGCATGCCCAGTACAGAGAATGCCCAGGCACGCGGACTGGAAAACGTCAGCGTGGCTGGAAGCGCAGCCTCAAAGAGCCTGCCTGCCGCGCCTCTCAAGCCGGCGTCTTCCGAGCGGCCAAGCACTGTTCCCAGCGCCCATAAAGCGCGACCGTGGCTGTCCTCCGAACCTACTTCTTCTTGCCATTTGCGGTCGTAGCTTAGGAAATTTCTGAACCTGCCCGTCTTCTCATGAAAGGCGAACCATAGAAAAGCCAGATATCGGCCAGACAGAGGGGCGTGTGCGTAGACGTCGGACAGTAGCGATCCGTTCAGCAGCGTTGTCACGATGAGCGCTCGTGCATTGTCATCGGTCGTATAGCCTTCAAGGCAATTGGGCAGAGAGAAAATGGCATGCTGCAAGATGCCCGTGTCATCAGTCATGTTTAATAAATGCGATGTATCCAGCGCAGGCAATCTATCTATCGCCTTTTTTGCGTAAATGTCCTGCAAGGCGGCACGTGGCCGCAACATCCGTTCGACGCGGGCGCGTTGAAAGCTTGCCATGTAAGCCTGCGCTGTCTTTTTCCATGTCGTGCCGCGTGAATGAAGATAAGCACGTTTTCGCATCGCATGCCGCTCAGCGTCGTCTTCCAACAACTTGATGGCTGCCTCTGCGATGGAGTCAGGATCATCGAACGGAACAATGACTCCGCGCCCATCGGCGAGAAGCTCTCTGGCATGCCAGTAAGGTGTAGAGATAATTGCTTTTCCGGCACCGAGTGCGATTGCAAGTGTGCCGGAAACGATCTGGGCTTCCTGGCGGTATGGAGTGATGTAGATATCCGCGGCGCCCACGTGTTCGATCAATTCCTCGGTGCTCACAAAACGGTTGTTGAAGATAACGTGCGAGGAAACACCGCACTCCTCAGCTAACACATGTAGCTCTTCCCTGTATCGTTCACCCTCGCGTCGCCTGATATGTGGATGAGTTGCACCGGAAACGATGTAGACCAGGTTTTCGTGCTTTGCCAGGATCGCCGGCATTGCCCGAATCACGTTTTCGATTCCTTTGTTCGGTGACAGCAAGCCGAACGTGAGCAATACGGACTTTCCCTGGGTACCAAACAAATCCTTGAAATAATTGGGGTCCATGAATGGAAGGTCGGGCACGCCATGCGGGATGACATCGATTTTTTCGTTTGGCACATCATAGACATCGCGCAAAAGACATGCAGCGTGTTCGCTCATCGCGATCAAACGATCCGAAAGGTTGGCAATCTCTTCGAGCACAGCACGCTGGCTGGAATTCGGCTCGCGCAGTACTGTATGAAGGGTTGTCACCAGCGGCATTCTTAATTTGCGAAGCAATAGCAGTATGTGACTGCCTGCGACACCACCGAAGATGCCATATTCGTGTTGCAGGCAGACCAAGTCGTTACCATTGAAATTGAGGAATTCGGCGGCCCGCTCATAGGAGGCACAATCTTCCTGAGTAAGCTCCAGCCGTACCTGTTCAGGATATTGGTAGCTTGACTCTGGATCGTTGACGGGAATCGCGAAGAGGCGCCCGCTGCCATATTCTGCCCCTACCGCAGTGCATAGATCGGTCGTGAACGTAGCAATGCCACATTGTCGCGGCAGATAATTCCCAACGAAGGCGATGCGTGTCGGCAGAGACATCGGGGCAGCTTTCGTGGCGACTGGAGATGACAATCCACTTGGTTCGTCGTTATGAAGCATTTCCGAGAGAGACATGGTTTCCTGCTTTCACGTGTATCGTGACGCGGCACGTTATTCGAGATGTTCATGCAAGACGCGAGCCAGACGAGTCAATCAGTCTGGCGCATCCGCGGGATTGAACGGTTTATCGCGCCGCAAGCTGTCGGATTGTCATCTCGTCAACCAGGCTGAGCGAGGACTGTTGCTGTATCTGGCGAGCGTAGAGCGTAATCTTAGCAACTCGAAAGCCCAGGTATTTCGAGACACTTATTGACTCCAATTCAGCAGCGTTGAATCTGTCCTTAATGCGATCCAAGGCGCTAGCTATTGCCTTATCAATCGCCGACGTTGCTGTGCGGCCGACGCCGAAATGGGCATAGGCATCCTCTAACCACATGAAGTGCCAACCCGCATTTCTGACCTTTATATCTAGAGCGGCTGCCATCGTATCTTTCACAGACATCCATGTTTCGCAAAACCGCTCTTGTATCAGATCAAGTCCATCAGGTAGCAGGCACTCGGTGCGCAGGAAGATCATATGGGGGTTCATGCTTGCGGCTTTTTGACTGCCGATGTGCGGGAATTTGTCACCTTCGGGTTTGTGTCGCGATGGTCGCTTCCGGAGTAGCCCGTGGCATCGGGCTGGCTCACTGGCCCAAACGGAAAGACGATTTTCTTGCGCCGTGCAGAAAAATAATTCTCTACGTCCGCTCTTTTAATAAGGCTCATAGTGGCTCCAGTCGTCCTGTTGCTTACTTGAAAGGTGCTCGTCTGGAGCGAAACAATGGATAGCTTGAGGCGAGGAAAAATATTCGGACTATATCTTAAGCATACGCGGTAAAGAGTCGCCGCGCCGACAATAGGAAATCCAGTTACACGTGCTCATGTTTCACTTCCAAAGCAATTTGCGCCGAGCGTGTCGAAACTTCGTCACAGCTACCCAGAAAGGGGCTCTCCTGGATGCGACGAGAAAAGATGCCGACTCTTGCAACGTAGAACCATAGGTGTTTGGCTACGACAATGTGCCCGATTTCAGCGGCATTGAAGCGCTTCCCCACTTTCCGAAGAGCTAGCTGCGCCGCTCTCTGAACTGCATCGTGGGCGCGATTTGCATATCCGTTTCTCCAGTACATTTTCGTAAGCACATTAGAATTCCACCCCAGACCTCGGATGGTTTTATCCAGCCATGGGGCATCACCCGACTGCAGGACGAACCATCCCTCGCAAATGGTCTCACCGGCCAAAACAATACCTTCGGGGAGCATGATGTGTTCGCGCAGAAAAATTGTGTGCTGCTCAAGTTTTCGCATCGGAATAACTCTCCTCTAGGATTGCCGATGCAGACATCATTCATCGGAGCTCTGCAAACAGTATCTGTCTGCATATGCCAAAAAGCTGTGCTGTTTTGCTCAGGGATGTAGCTATGTTGTTGGATTTCCAGTTTTTCTTCAGGAATGAGCAAAACAGAACAGACATCTTGTTTTCGCCGGTGTAATCCTGTTGTAGCGTGCGAGTGCGTATCCGTTCCAGAGCGCAATATCGAAGAGGAGCTTTCAAACGGGATCCCAGACATCCTTCTCTCCGACCTCAACATGCCGGGTATGTCCGGTTTCGATTGCTCTCGGTAGTCCGTCGCCGGTTTCCGGCGATCAAGGTGATTGCTATGAGCGGCGCATGTTTGGGCGAAGGAGTACCGCCGGGAGTTGCCGCTGACGCTTTCTACGAAAAAGGAACCAATCTGGGGTCTTTACTGCAAATCATAGAAGCGATGGCTCGCTCGGATCGGCAGTTGGATTCCCAGCACTCCAGCCTGATGGCGCCCATCTGGATTCCGAGAAACGGACATGATTCTTCCAGTAGAGCCAGATCGCGAAGTGCATCAACCGCCCTTGCCAACGAGGAACTTGACGCGGACCATTTGATCAGAAAAAGAGACCAACTCTGGGCAAGACTCCAGTGAGGCCTATCTTGAACAAATAAATCCCATCTTTCGATTTAGCCCACCTCAGTCTATCGCGCGTCCCCTGGGAAGCACTTGATCACCCGGAAGGCTGAAACATACGCCGATCCCCAAAAGTCAGCTTATCGGTAAAGTGGAATCTCAGCAGGTCGTCTTAAACGTTGGCTAAGTCAAACTGCTGCATTTTCAGCGCCAATTTCCTCACCCGATGGATTCTTGGAGCATTGCCCTCCCCTTCGAGAGGCCCGGAAATCCGGGAGTCAGTTCCTGCTACCTACCGTGCTATCGCCCCCCTGTAATCGATACCTCGCGCTGAACGGCATGCCTTTCACGTTTATCCAGTACCGGTGTTTCCCACGTAGCCAACCGGATGCTGCGCAATGCGTGTGTGCCATCGGCTTCACTGTCGAACTGCAACGCGAGCCTTGCCATCCTCGGCGTATATTCTCCAGTAGAAGCGCCCCACACAAAGGATTTCCTCGTGTCGTTTTTGCAGATGAGCATCAGAGCGTTCACGGTCGAGTCGTACTCCACCTGATATCTGCCGGCGGGAAACGCCTTTCCTCGAGCCTCGAAGTTGAAGGGCACATTGACGGCCATAGTTTCAGAAGCAAAGGCCGCAGTCGCGCCTACCGCGACGGCCGCCAGGACAAACATACGAATCATCGGTCGCATAGTCGTTCCTCTCTACTCAACACGCTACGAAATTCCTCTTGTAGCGGCGTCAAATCGCAATCGAGTTCTCGTCAAATGTGGCGAACTGTTCTTGACACGTGACAACTGCGACCGCCACCAGATCTAATGTTTCTACTCCGTTAGCGACTTTTGCTTTTTGCCCAATCCAACGCAACAAGTGGAGAAAAAGATGTCGAAGTTCAGTGTGTACGAATACAGAACACAGCCCGGGTTCGATCAGAACAAGTTCGAGGGAGCGAATCAGGCCATCCCGATGAAGACCCTCGTGATCCACTGCTTTGACCCTCGCGCGGCTGAAATCCCGCAGAAGGTCGCCGAATATTTTGGGGATGAGGTTTACCCGGGCGAAAATATCCTCGACGAAGCCGGCAATCGGGTTGGCAGCACGCGAACGTTATTTGTCGAGACAAACGCCGGCGGCCGTGCGGCCTTTGCTCTGCTGTCGGTGGCGGCAATGGACTATATATTCAACGTTCAAAACGTTATCGTGGTTCACCACTCGTTCTGCGGCACGACGACCTACACACCTGAGCTTCTCATCGAGGAGTTCCATGATCACCATCACGCGGATATCTCGACGTTGTTTGATCGCGAAAGCGTAGCCATCATGGACTTCGAGAAATCGCTCAGATATGACGTCGGGTTGCTTCGTTCCAGCCCGGCAGTGCCGAGAAATATCAAGCTCTACGGCTTCTTCTTCGACATCAATAGCGGCAAGCTAACCGAGGTCGTGCGAGACATCCCTGCTTAGACCGAGGTGTGAATAACCAGACGCAGCGGTGTGGCCGCGTCGTCGATCAGTTGAACAAATGGCCGGGTGCCCCATGTAGCGAAGCTTACATGGGCCGAAACGACCATCGAAGAGACGTACAAATACACAATGTCTTTACCACGCAACCCCAGTCAACCTCTCAGAAACCCTGACAACCTCCGCAACCAGGGTGCCCCGGGTCTCGCTTTTGAGACCTGGGATTGCATCTAATACCAAGCCGCAACTCTACACCGTCATCCTGAGCGAAGCGCAGCGGAGTCGAAGGACCCGTACGAACAAGTTCGTGCGAAGCCGACCAAAGGTCGGCCTCCCTAACAATCCGAAGCGCGAACATGGGTGCCCCAGAGCCAGCCCTGAGCGAAGCCGAAGGGTCTCGCCTTTGAGACCTGGGATTGCACAGCTCCATCCAACGCCGTCATCTTGAGCGAAGTACCCTCTCACATTTGTCGTCCCGACCGAGCTCGCCATCCGTGGACAGCAGCACACAATCACTGGACCGCATGACACGAATAGCGAGCCATTCTCGAGGAGGTCATTCAGTTGTCGTCATCACAGTCATCATCGCCGTCATTATCGTGCACAGCACGCAAGTTATTCCTGTAGACTGTTTGGCCGACAGCCTTGCCCAGGCGAGCTCCAGCCACCTGATCGGTTCGAAAATGTATTCCGCCGTAAACGCGAGCGTCGGAGATGTCATCGGTAATCTGCCTGAACGAGGTGTACTGCAGGACGATCGTAGGCACTGCAGGGTTCGACAGCGTCATCGAATGTCCAGCTTCGCCGTAGAGACGTCTCATGACAGCGGCCGCCGCATTGGCTGCGCTGCCGTGGTTGGAGGGATAGCTCGGGAAGCATGGGGTCACAATAAATGGGACGTAGTTTGGATCAGGGTCGGTTTTCCGGTTGCCGTCCGTGTCGCCTGCACGAATCGCGGTTTCGGGGCGCCAGAAATTGTAGTGGTACTTGTTGAGGAATGTAGCGACCAGGCTGTCGCTGATCGCCATGTTGACCAGGGCCAGAGCCCGGGCGTTCTCTGACAGCGAACGCCTCTGTTCCTGCGCGACCTGCCTTGCGGCCTGATTGAATGCCTGGGTTGGCGAGGTCGCCGCGTAGTAGGTCGCGACATCGGACCGATCTGGTGGTCGTTCCGTGCTGTCGAGGCTCCCTACCGTCATCACTTCGTTGTAGGCTTTCGCGTATTTGTTGCTCGTAAGGGCTGGCGGCGGTTCGAGGAGAAACTCCTTCGCGCTCCGGATACCGAAAGGTGTTATGTTCTGCCATTGAAATGCTATTCCGACTGCGATTCCATTCACGATTGGACAACTCGGTGTGGCCTGCCATTCGCCTGGAACAACCGGTCCGGGTATCTTGAATTGCGCCGGCGACGAGCCGTCGTTGGCACGAAGAGCGATCAGGGCATAAGCTGCAGCGTCGCCCGTCGCTATACCTTTGCTCTTGGCTTGAACGTCATGTATCAAAGCCAGTGAGTTGGCGCGGGCAGCGTCGAGCGTCGACGCGCTGGCCGGGAAATAGGTGCTCAGCACTCGATAGGCAGCCTGGATGGCCGCTGCGTCGGCTGAGGCGCCGTGAGGCGCGACGATGGTCCCGATATAGGGTCGATAGTCGCCAGTGATGGCGTTGACGGCTTCAAAGACAGCGAGTTGCACAATCGCCGCATATCGTGCCTGGGCGAACGGGTTCTGGCCATTCGCGACGGCTGTGTCTACCGCAATTACGTTCCAGTCCAGGACGGAATCGGCTTTTGCGACGACAGTCCCCAACAGTAGAGTCGCCATCAACATGCACAGGCCAAAAGTCCTCTGCCCCGCGCCACTATGCATCCTCTTCATTGTGTTTCCCCCAATTCTCATTGCCTCTTGGTCAGTAGTGAGCGGCATTCTTACCGTAGAGGGCATGGTTGTCCATATCGAAGCGCGTGTCGGGGCGTTATGTTTTGTGTCGCGCTAAGTGGAATCACTATTTGCGTTTACGTTGGTGGTGTCCGATATGTTGTAAAATCCTCCCACCCACGAACGGGGGTGTGCCGTGGTTTCCACCCCAATCCGAGAGCAGCAATCGATCCGGTTCGGCGAAGATTATGAGCTTGACCTCCGCCCCCGGAGGTTGCGCCGCGGCGGTCATGTCCTGAAGCTGGAGCGCATCCCGTTGGAGATCCTTGTCCTGCTCGTTGAGCATAAGGACGAGATTCTCACCCGCGACGAAATCGTCTCAAGAGTGTGGGGTAAAGGTGTTTTCCTCGATACCGACAACAGCATCCGGGGCGCGATCCGCAAGCTTCGCCAGGTCCTGAACGATGACGCCGAGACCCCACTGTTTATACAGACCGTGACCGGGCAGGGGTATCGCTTCGTCGCGCCGGTTATTACTCCCAAAGAACCACGCGCAGCTTCCGAACCAGAGGCAGCGGGTGTTCCCACCAGCGACCGGGATTTCGTGTCGGAACTCGATAGCTGGTTACAAGCCCGAAGACTGCGTATAGTCGAGCCAGATCAGGATCGCACGGCGGAAAAGACGACGGATGCGGGAACCGGACAGGCGAATCCTAAGTCCTACAGGTGGCTTTTCGTTGGAGCAGCCGCTTTGGTCTCAGTCGCGTGCCTTCTGTCATTCCTGGCAGTTTGGGGCTGGCGACGAGCATCGAACCCGCCCACACATTCCCATGGCAAGATAGTCCTTGCTGTTCTGCCATTCGAAAACTTGAGTCGCGATCCCGACCAGGAGTTCTTCAGTGACGGTCTGACTGAAGAAATGATCGCCCAGACCGGAAAGCTGAATCGGGATCGACTCACCGTGGTAGCCCGCAGTTCCGTTGCAAAGTACAAAGGAACCAATCTGGCCGCGAAAGAGATCGGTAAAGAACTGAACGCGGACTATCTTCTCCAGGGCACCGTTCGCCGCTCGTCTGACCGTGTACGCATCACCGTCCAACTCGTCGAGGCTCAAAATCAGACAGACCTCTGGACCGAGAGTTACGACCGCGAACTCAAAGATCTGCTAGCTGTGCAGGACTCCGTCGTGCAAAGCATCGCGAGCCAAATACACATCGCTCTCACGGAAGAACAGAAAACACGTTTAGCCAATCCGCGGAAAACACGGCCTGAAGCATACGAGGCATATTTGAAAGGTCGCTACCACTGGAACAAGCGAACAGCCGACGGCATGCAAAAGGCGGAGCATTATTTTCAGCAGGCCATTGACAGCGATCCAACCTACGCCGCGGCATATTCCGGGCTGGCCGACTGCAACAGCGGACTTACGTGGCACGGGTTCAACTCCCCGGCCGACGCGCTTCCGAAAGCTTACGCGGCCGCTCGCAAGGCGGTGGAGCTCGACCCACAATCGGCTGAGGCCCACGCCTCCCTGGGCCTTGTGCTCAGCCATGGTTGGAATTGGGCCGGAGCCGAGGCCGAGTTCAAGCGTGCTCTGGAGTTGGATCCTCAATATGCAAATGCGTACCACTGGTACGGAGACTATCTTTCCATCAAGAGCCGCCATGACGATGCGCTTGCCGAAGCCAGACGTGCACTGGAACTCGATCCACTTAATCTCATGATCAGCACATGGGTGGCACTGCGATACTATCAGGCACGTGACTATTCCCGTGCAATCGAACAAGGTCGAAACTCTGTTGAGCTGGACTCGAACTTCGCAGCTGCACACCTTCTGCTGGGCGAGGGCTACGTTCAGGCAGGCTTGCGCAGCGAGGGCGTTAGTGAGCTGAAGCGGGCTGCGAGTCTGTCAGGGGGTAGCCCACTTTACACGGCCCAGGTCGCAGTTGCCCTTGCAGCGGCAGGGCGGAGGCGCGAAGCACTCCGAATCGCACACGAACTGGAGACAATCTCGAGGAAGCGTTACGTTTCGCCCTACGGGATGGCTCAGATCTACGCAGCGTTGAGAAGCGATGAAGACACATTCAAATGGCTGCAAGCCGCGTATCGCGATCGCTCCGTCTGGATGGAATACCTCGCCGTCGATCCGATCTTTGATCGCTATCGCTCCGACCATCGTTTTCAAGAGCTCCTCCGGCGACTCGACCTGCTCTGAGTTAAATTACGAAATCTCCGATACTCTACTCCGCTGTTCATCCAAGCTCGGTCCGGTTTAAAGGGTGCTGGTTTCACCTGATTCCCAAAGTCTATTGCTTGTTGAAGTTCCAGCTGCACGTAACCGTGCAGCTCGATCCGCCGGGCTGAACCGGCGAGTCGCAAGCAACCGACGTCGTGGTGCTGCTGCCTTGTACGGATGTTGCATTTGGGTCGGAATTCCCGAACGCCAACCACTGGTATTCGTAATCGGTGTAGTTCGGCGGCGGAGTGGACATGTAACCGTTAAAGACCGAAATCTCAGAGCTATAGCGCGCGAAGTTGATCCCTGCCACGTTAGGGAAGACGGTGAGTTGGGCATTGCCTGAGGCGTTAATGACCCAGGTTTGACTGGCGGTAGAGCCAGAACCGGTCGACACCCACTGCGTCGGATATATGGTCTGACCGGTAGGCTGCTGAAATGTCCCCGGGGCAACAGTCCATGTCTGCGTCTCGTTATTGCGATAGTTAGGCCCTGCAACCGACTTCGCGCATATCACCTGCCCAGCCCACCCTGTCTTTGCGCATGTCGGACACAGGGCGAAGTAGCTCGATATATCGAGGATGAGATTGGTGGGGTTGTGCGCGTAGGCATCGATACTGCCGTTCGAGGTCGGCACGATGGCCATGTTCGACGTGATGGCTCCATCGCCGGCATTCAACGTCGAAACGACGGGCTGCGTTTGTCCATCGGGCCACAGAGTCAGGTATCCCAGCGAACCTGGAGGCACCACTGTCGCGTTCATGACGTATCCCTGTGCGGTCGAAGGCGGAGCGCAGGTGCTGTTCTCGATGTCCGCGGTCAGAACCCCGCTGAACGCTCCTGTGCCATTGCGCGTATCCTTCGCGCGGCAAGGAGCAACCGTATAAAGGGACAGCCCTCCTGGGCCCGGGGGCGCGAAATAGCCGTTGATGTCCAGAACCACATCCGAGTCATCGGTCACGTAGACAGAGACATTCCCACCGTTGCCAGCAGGCACAATGGCCGCGTTGGCCACCGCTTGTCCTTTAGGAGAATTCAGCGTCGAGACCAGAGGCTGCGCTACCCCGGTTGGCCAGGTAGTCAGGTAGCCCAGTGCCTTGTGGGGCACAGCGGTGACGTTGAGCGAGAAAGCACTGGCTGTCGTAGGAATGCCACAGCTGCTGGACGGCACCGGGAAGTTGCGGCTGGATTTGGCGCCAATAAACGGACCACCCAGCGGTCCGGCGGCGTTGCGGGTATCGACTACGCGGCAGGGCGCAACCGGATAGAAGGTCAGTGCAGAAGGACTGCTCCCGGCCGGAACGAAGTAGCCGTCGATATCGAGGACAAAATTGGTGTTGTTCGTGACATAGACACTGACCCCGCCTTCGCTTCCAGCGGGAACAATAGCGGCGTTGGCTTTAATGCGTCCGTCAGGGGAGTTGAGGGTCGAGACCAGAGGCTGAGCTTCTCCGGCAGGCCAGATGGTGAGATATCCGAGCCCATTGTCGGGGACCACGGTGACGTTGAGCGAATAGGCCGCCGCGCCGGATGGAATGCCGCAGCTGCTCTGCGGGATCTCGAAGGTCCGCGTGGTGCTGGAGCCAAGCTCCGGTCCGCCGAAGGGACCGTTGGCATTGCGGGTGTCAGCAATGCGGCACGGAGCGACGGGTGTGAATTCATAGCTCGTGGGCGGGGGCGACGAGGTGGTGAAACTGCTGATGGCTCCGTTGGCGCTTCCGACGCTATTAGTGGACTGCACCTGGTAGTAGTACTTGGTGCCCGCAAGCAGGCCAGTGAGATTCGCGCTTATGCCGACCGCAGTCGTGCCGGCGCCGAGATCAACGCTGGTTGTACTGCTGGCGCCGGAAAGCGTGCTGTTGGTTCCGTAGGCGAAGACCATGTGAGTGTCACCGCTATTGGGGTTCACCGTGCCCCCGATCACAGCTGTCGTCGTCGTGATCGAGGATGCAGCGCCCGTGGTCGCAGTCGGCGGTGTTGCAGTTGACGGTGTGGTGAAGAAGCTATTGATGTTGCCATTCGCGGTTCCGGCGCTGTTGGTGGCCTGTACCTGGAAGTAGTACGTGGTGCCGGCGGTCAGCCCAGTGAGATTCGCGCTCACGCCGACCGCAGTCGTGCCGGCGCCCAGGTCCACGCTGGTTGTGCTGCTGGCGCCGGAAAGCGTACTGCTGGTTCCGTAGACGAAGACCATGTGGGTATCGGCGCCGTTGGGATTTACCGAGCCTGAGATCGTAGCCGTCGTCGCGGCGATCGAAGATGCTGCTCCCGTCGTGACCGTCGGCTCCTGCTGTTGAAACATTCCGGCGGCAGCACCCGCAGTCCATCCGAAGATTCCCACTACCATGACTACGCCAAGTATGACTTTCCGTCCGCTCGACGTTGCCCACGTCTGAAAGACCTGATAATGCCTAACGCCCATTTGGTTATCCCTCTTCGGTTCAAAATTGGAAAAATCCCCGCCATTATTTTTTTCAAGTGGCTGGGGTGTTACTCGTGACAAGGCTGTAGAAGCGGCCTACGCCTGTGCTGGGGGAGTAGTTTTCCCATGGCGACTACGACCAGTGCAATCTGTCCGGCGTGGGGGACCGCTGGAGCTTACTCAGGATTGGCAACGGCACCGTTCAAGAAGAGGTGGCAGGATTGGCGGCGCCATGAATTTCTACTTGGAGGGGACTCCAGTAACTAGCGCCAGATTCTAGCGCTGCTCAGCGCCGACAGGCAAGAAAATTTGGAGGTGCCCGTCTCTATACCAAGCCGCAACTCTACGCCGTCATCCTGAACGAAGCGCAGCGGAGTCGAAGAGCCTGTCCCGAGCCCAGTCGAAGGAACCCGCACGAACACTGTTAGCCTGCCCTGAGCGCAGCCGAAGGGTTCGTGCGAAGCCGACCAAAGTCGGCCCTCCCTTAAACATTCCGGGAACACGAATATGGGTGCCCCAGAGCCAGCCCTGAGCGAAGCCGAAGGGTCTCGCCCCATCCTTTCGCGCACTTTGCGAAAGGGTGGGAACCGCAACTCTATCTCCAGCCATCATCCTGCGCGGGCACAATGCATGCAAAGATTTTGCATCAAAACCGACTAGTTGGTAGTCTACCTTACATGCAAGGTGAAATGGCAGAACGCATTCTGAAAACAGCAGAAGCTCTCATGATCGAGAGAGGATATTCGGCCTTTAGCTATGCCGACATCGCGGAGGCTGTACAGATCAAGAAACCAAGCATCCATCATCACTTCCCGACAAAGTCTGGCTTGGCCGTAACTGTTCTCAAAAAGCATCGCGAGAAGACAATCGAAGGAACCGAACAGCTCGACAGGCAGATCGAAGATCCTCGGAAACGCCTTCATGCCTACGTTCAGTATTGGGAAGGGTGTATCCGCGACCGTACGGTCCCCTTTTGCGTTGCCGCACTCATGGCAGCGGAACTTCCGTCATTGCCGGTGGAAGTGCAAGCCGAAGTGCGCCTGCATTTCAGGGCATTGGGCGAATGGCTTGAACGAACCTTGAAGGCTGGTGTGAAGGCCGGTGTCATCAAGCTGCAAGATTCAGCGGCAACGGAAGCTCAGACGCTGATGGCAGTCGTGCACGGGGCTATGCTCTCCGCCCGCGCCACCGGTGACGGTGATGTCTTCAGGCTCGTGACCAGAGCAGCGCTCAAGCGTCTCGCTACAGCAAAGAACTAATCCGTGGAGGCCATGTACGGCCTTCCTCTATCCAATTAACCTACCAACTAGAAGATAGCGAGGTCTTCTCATGCAATCCCATTCCACTGAATCAGTCCGCTCTTTGCGGAACCTTTACTTTGTCCGGACGGTGTTCCAGGTGATATGGGCTGCCGCTGTTCTTTCGACGGCCGGTACGCAGCCACATGTCGCTTCCATCTTGCTGATCGTGTATCCGCTCTGGGACGTCGCTTGCACGCTGTACGATCTCAGGACTTCACGTGCTAGCGGAAGCGCACGAACTTCGCAGGTCATCAATGCACTTCTGGGCTCCGCTACTGCTCTCGGGATGGCCTTAACGGTCTTTAGCAAACCGGCATATTCCATCGCGATCTTCGGGGCTTGGGCGTTCGGAGCCGGATTGCTTCAGCTCGTCGCCGGGCTCGTCCGCCGTAAGCAACTCGGCGGACAGTGGGCGATGATCCTGAGCGGCGCGCAATCGACTGCAGCAGGTATTGCGTTTGTGCTTGGCGGCCTTGGCGGAAAGTTCCACACGAAGGACATGGGAGGGTATGCCATCTTCGGTGCGATCTACTTCCTGATTGGCGGAATTCTGCTGAGTCGAAAGCTGTCACAGGGCGTGACAGAACCGATCAAGGTCTAAGCTTTTGTAAGTCTCGGAAAACGCACTTAAGTCCTGCGATATTCCACGAGGCATCACAATGAGCACATCGTCGAGATATGAAGAGCTACATGGCCGAATAGCCTGCTGGGATTGCACAGCTCCATTCAACACCGTCATCCTGAGCGAAGCACCCTCTCAGATTTTGTCATCCCGACCAAGCGCGAAGCGCGCAGTGGAGGAACCTGCAGTTCACCTCGGTCGGCACGAAAAGGCGTGCTCCACCCTTTCGCAACGTGCGCGAAAGGGTGGAGCACCGCAACTCTACGCCGTCATCCAGAGCGGAGCATAGCGCAGCCGAAGGAACCCGCACGAACAAAGTTCGCGCGAAACCCAGAGCAGGTCGACTTCTCACTGCCTCTATGGCAGGAACGGCACATGTCCGAGAAGCCGGCCACACGGCCAGGTGGATCCAACCGCATTCGTAAACACTTCAGCCGTCTTCCCGGTACTAATCCGCGTGACTCCCCACTTATGGAAACACGCTCCAATAGACTTCCGTTGATGGAGTGCAGAAGAAGCCCTCAAGGTCGCTCATAGTTTGGATAGCCGCCAAGTTCTGCTGGGAGGAACAGAGAAATGAGAAATGGCTATCCCAGTGGATGGTCCACAATAACTGCTTGTCAGGGGTGAATACGTTGAAACGACCTCTTGTTAAACCATCGTCCTGATTCTTGAGATCATCGATCCAATGCAGCTTTCTTTCGGTGCAGAATTCATCCCCAGCCCAAAGCCACTCGTAGCCAAGTCCCTGTATAGACTGAAGAATTTTGTCATGGAGCAAATCGGGAAACAATCCCTCGGACGGCGTCAGGATGCTCTGCGTGTCACTTAGTGCGCCGATCGCGGAGGCGTAGCTTTGGTTTTCAAGCTCCTTTTTTAAGCCGCCGATCCCGGTCCGAAGCCCGATGTCAACGGCTGAAAAAGAGGGTAGTTCAGCTAAACGCACGACGTCGGACCAAGAAACCGGCTCGCAGTTCGTCACGATACTTGCGCGACTGGGATAGGTTCCAGGCTTGAATTCTTCTTTATTGATCGTAATCGGTCTTATGAATGGATTCAGAGAGACGAAAACCGCCTCGAAGGTGCCAGCATAGTACTGAAGTACTTTGCCATCAAATGGACAAGAGGCGAAGACGTCGGGAGATGGAAGAATGCGTGTCGTCATGCGAGAACTTAAGCATAAATGCCAAGCGTTTCTGGCTGCTCGGTTGCTAGGCATCAATGAGCACAGCATCGCCGAATCACTCGTCGAGATAGGAAGAGCCACATAGCCGCATATTCGGCATATCGGACAAGTGTTCTCTCGATCCTGATTCAAACTGCCCCACTGCCCCTAACGTCGTCATCCTGAGCGAAGCGCAGCGGAGTCGAAGAGCCTGTCCTGAGCGCAGCCGAAGGAACCCGCACGAACAAGTTCGTGCGAAGCCGACCAAAGGTCGGCCCGTCTTCAGCTCTTCCAGCCCATCCCTAAAAAGCGGCTGACATCTCAGACGACACGCGAATTGCTGTCAAGCCCCCTAATCCACCTCACGACACATAACCAATTGATTTAAAAAGATTTAATCTACCAACTCGTTTGGCAGACTATTTCGCCAAATCTGCTATCCTTGAAATAGAGAACAAAAAGCCCGCTAGAGCGGGCTTTTTTATTTACAGAAACACAGGACCCCCAGCTAAAGTATTGAAAACACTAGAAAGCACCTAAGCAATATAAAAATCAGCGACTTACATGGGGATGATCCCCCGCTAAGTCATTGAAAACACGTAAAAGAAACCGCCGCCCCCGGGGGAAGGGGAGTATCCCGGCGTACGCCTTATAATCAAACTGGGAAGACTTGTACTCTTTTCCCGGGGCGCACTGCATTGACGGACCAGATCATCATCCGCGGCGCGCGGGTGCACAACCTCAAGAATATCGACTGCGACATCCCGCACGGCAAGCTCACCGTGGTTTCAGGAGTCTCCGGATCGGGTAAATCCTCGCTCGCCTTTGACACCATCTACGCCGAGGGCCAGCGCCGCTACGTTGAGTCGCTCTCTGCCTATGCGCGACAGTTCCTCGAACGTATCGAGAAACCCGACGTAGATCTGATCGACGGGCTTGCGCCAGCCATCGCCATTAAGCAGAAGAACTCGACCCGCAACCCGCGCTCCACCGTAGCCACCGCGACCGAGATCTACGATTACATGCGATTGCTCTACGCACGCTGTGGAACAGTCCATTGCATCGTCTGCGACGGTATCGTGCGTCGAGACAGCATCGACGAGATAGCCGCCGCCATCCTCGCCCTGGACGAAGGCACACGCCTGCACGCGCTCTTCCCTGTCCAGAAACCGCTGGAACAGCCCGTCTCGCCGGAACCGGAATCGGAAAAGAAGCCGGCAAAACGTGGACGCAAACCAAAGGTCGAAAATGCGGAAAAATCTCCGCTCGATGAAGCGCTCAAGCAGCGCTTGACCGAACTGCGCACACGAGGCTTCAACCGCCTCTATCAGAACGGAACCATCTACGAGTTTTCGACTCCCGAATCGCTGCTGGAGATCAACTTCGCGCTGCCCGTCTTCGCTCTCGTCGATCGCATTGTCGTGAGCGCCGACAATCGCGCCCGCATCGTCGATGCGGCAGAAATCGGCTACCGTGAATCGGGAGAAATCCTCTTCGAGATCGTTCCGCGCGCGAGTTCACCAGACGAGCCGTCAGCGACCGCGAGTCGAACGGAGCGCCTGCGCTTTTCGACCGCTTTTGAGTGCAAGACCTGCCATCGAGTCTATCGCGAGCCGGAACCGCGGCTCTTCTCCTTCAACAACCCTTTCGGCGCTTGCCCGCGCTGCCAGGGCTTCGGCAACACCATCGACTTCGACCTCGACCTCATCATCCCCGATAAGTCGAAGACCCTCGAAGAAGGCGCAATCGATCCATGGAACCGCCCAAAATATCGCCCCTTCTTCACCGAGCTGAAGAAGGCGGCAAAGCAGCACGGCATTCCCATGGACATCGCCTGGTATGACCTTACGCCCGACCAACAGAGCTTCGTCCTCGACGGTCAAAGCTCGTTCGTCGGAGTTCACGGCTTCTTCGCGCTCCTGGAACGGAAGAAGTACAAGCTGCACGTCCGCGTCATGCTCAGCAAGTATCGCGGCTACGCGCTCTGCCCCGAATGCAAAGGCCAGCGTCTGCGCGCCGAAGCCCGCGCCGTCCGCATTGGGGATAAGAACATCTGTGACGCCGCAGCGCTCACCATCGCCGACGCGAACCGCTTCTTCGGTGGACTTCAGCTTACGCCCATGCAGGAAGAGATCGCCGGAAGCATCCTGCACGAGATTCAGCAGCGCTTGCACTTCCTCAACGCCGTTGGTCTCGACTACCTCACGCTCGACCGCCTCGCCTCCACTCTCTCAGGCGGCGAATCGCAGCGCATCCAGCTCGCGACCTCGCTCGGCTCGCAGCTTGTCGGTGCGCTCTACGTGCTCGACGAACCATCCATCGGCCTGCACACACGCGACACAGCCAAGCTCATCCGCATCCTCGAAGACTTGCGCGATCTCGGCAACACCATCCTCGTCGTCGAGCACGACCCCGACGTGATCCGCTCTGCCGATTACCTGCTCGACCTCGGTCCCGGAGCAGGCGAGTTCGGAGGCCGCGTCCTCGCCGGAGGAACCGTCGAAGAGGTAGAGCGCAACCCGGATTCGATCACCGGCCGCTACCTGAACGGGCAGCTCACCATCCCCGTTCCAACCCGCCGCCGCGAGCCCGGCAAAGAGTGGCTGAAGCTGCGCGGAGCGCGCAGTCACAACCTCAAAGGCATCGACGTCGAGATCCCTCTGAACATGCTCGTCTGCATCACCGGCGTATCAGGCTCCGGCAAGTCAACCCTCGTCCACGACGTCCTCTACCGCGCCGTCGCGCACGCCCTGGGAAAAGGTGAAGGCGCCGACCCCACAAACCTCTACAAGGAGTTAAAGGGCGTCGAGCGGTTGAACGACATCGTCCTCGTCGACCAGAACCCCATCGGACGAACCCCGCGCTCGAATCCGGTGACCTACATCAAGGCCTTCGACGCCGTCCGCGAGCTCTTCGCCTCTCAGCCGGAAGCACAGCGTCGCGGCTACGCCGCCGGACACTTCTCCTTCAACGTTCCCGGCGGACGCTGCGACGTATGCGAAGGCGACGGAACCGTCACCATCGAGATGCAGTTCCTGGCGGATGTAGAACTGCCCTGCGAGGAATGCAACGGTACCCGATACAAGGCCAGTGTGCTGGAGATCAAGTACAAGGGCAAGAGTATCCACGAGGTCCTCAATCTGACGGTCAAGGAAGCCCTGCGCTTCTTCGTGGGCCAGCCCAAGATCCTGGACAAGCTGGCCGTACTCGACGAAGTCGGCCTCGGCTACGTCCGCCTCGGCCAGTCCGCCACAACGCTCTCGGGCGGTGAAGCGCAGCGCGTCAAGCTAGCGGCGCATCTGGCCACGGTCCGCTCAACCGGCGCCGCTGCGAAGAAGGGCGGCAGCCGCGTCCTCTACGTCCTCGACGAACCCACCACCGGCCTTCACTTCGACGACGTCAGCAAACTGCTCACAGCCTTCCGCAAGCTGATCGACGGAGGCGGCTCGCTGCTTGTGATCGAGCATAATCTTGACGTCATCAAGTCCGCGGACTGGGTCATCGATCTCGGCCCCGAGGGCGGCTCCAAAGGCGGCCAGATTGTAGCCACCGGAACCCCGGAACAGATCACACGAAACGAGCTGTCGCACACAGGCTACTGGCTGGCGAAAGTGCTGGACCAACGACGTGAATCCTCGCGTGAGCCTGCGCCTGAGCACGAAACGGAGAGCGAAATAGCAGTATGAAGCTGGCAGACGCTTTGGACATAACCCTGGAAAGATTTGCGGCCTTAGCCGCTGAGGTTGCATTGTTGTTCCCTTTTAGATTTTCTCGGCCGAACGCTCGTAAAGCCGGGTCCCTGCAAGCTCCACTTGCCGCTTTGCTGTTTCTGAGTCTGTTAACACTGGCTTTGACCGTTCCACTCAACGCACAAAGCGCCCCTCTGCCCCCAGGTACCAGCATCGACGAGCCAACACGCTCCGCTGAGGCACAATCTTCAAACAATCCATTGGCTCAAGCCGAAGCCGCAATTGAAAGTAAAAATTTCGATCAGGCTCGCGCTCTTCTTGATGCATATCTTTCTGCGCATGCAAGCGATGCG
>Ga0207086_1080_pt1 | contig 23192 bp, 17 predicted proteins | sample Alteio_BWMinHeat_54_FD_153540 | JGI IMG/M metagenome (GOLD analysis project Ga0207086, IMG submission 153540) | Enriched cells from forest soil in Barre Woods Harvard Forest LTER site, Petersham, Massachusetts, United States -... | ecosystem: Environmental > Terrestrial > Soil > Temperate forest >... | reverse complement strand
ACTATTGGCGCAGACATTATTATGGCCTTCGATGAATGCACTCCCTATCCTTGTGAATATGATTATGCAAAAAAGTCCATGGAGATGACCCATCGATGGCTGAAGCGATGTGTTGACCGGGTGAATTCAACAAAAGCCAAATACGGCTACAGCCAAGCGTTGTTCCCTATAGTACAAGGGAGTGTTTATAAAGACCTACGTATTCAATCGGCGGAGTTCATCAGTTCACAAAACCAACAGGGTAATGCCATTGGCGGACTTTCTGTGGGTGAGCCTCATGAAATGATGTACGAAATGACTGAATTGGTATGTGGCATTTTACCCAAGGACAAGCCGCGCTATTTGATGGGTGTTGGAACGCCTGAAAATATTTTAGAATGTATTGCACTCGGCATCGACATGTTTGATTGCGTGATGCCTACCCGGAATGCCCGCAATGGAATGTTATTCACTACGCAAGGAATCATTAACATTCGAAACGAAAAATGGAAAGACGACCTCGCACCCATTGACGCCGAACTCGGTGGGCATGTGAGCACATTCTACTCGAAGGCCTATTTACGACACCTGATAATCTCCAAAGAAATTTTAGGCGCGCAAATTGCTTCTATCCACAACCTGACCTTCTATCTTTGGCTAGTCAATCAAGCCAGGCAAAAAATAGAAGAGGGAACTTTTTTAGAATGGAAAAACAGAATGGTAAAAATTGTTGCTACTAGATTGTGAAACTCCTCGATCGCTATATCATCAAACAAGTACTTGCTACCTTCTTCTTCGTGATGATGATTTTGTGAATGAACATGCGACGAGGGAAAACACGGCAGTGAGCATAGGGCACGAAGCTCTAGTTTTTTCAAAACCCAAAAAAAGCTGGACGGAATTCTTTCATCAAAAATTTCGGCACTTATCCGTAGGTAAGCTGTATAAGTTTTCGGACAAGGTTTTGATTGGAGTGTTTTCAATTACATGGTTGCTCACGTGGTTTTTGGTTTTGCCTTGTCTTATCTTTTTGCCTTTGGCAAAAGTTTTGCTTGCTTTCTTCGTTATTAGAATGGCTTTACTGATTGTAATGATGTATGTCGGGCCAAGGAAATTGGGTGCTTCGTTCGAGACTTGGAAGACGCCGTTTTTAGATTTTATGTATGCCTTTTATTACCTTGTAACCGGTGCGAAGGCACTTATTGCTAAAAAAGTAAAATGGAAGATTTAGAGGAAGGTCGGTTCTCATCGAAAGCCTTGGAGGATTTCAAGTTGATCGACATGGCAGTAGATGGCGATGACAAAGCTTACGGCAAATTATTGCAACGCTATAAGCGGCCGGTTTATCATATGATCTTGAAAATGTTTCGTAATGTGGATGACGCCGAAGACCTCACGATGGAATCATTCAGCAAAGCATTTCGCAGTCTTCACAAATTTAAAAAAGATTTCACCTTTAGCACTTGGTTGTTTCGTATTGCTACTAACAACACCATTGATTACATCCGGAAGAAAAAACTCAATACGTTGAGTATTGAAAATACTTATACTGATGATGATGGCCAACCAGTAGGCATTGACGTGGAAGACAGTGGAAACCTGAATCCTCAAGACGAAGCCATTCGAGCGCAAAAAGAAGAACTCGTTCAGGTGTTTGTAGGTATGCTTCCAACAAAGTATCAGAAGTTGGTGAGGCTTCGCTACTTTCATGAATTGAGTTACGAAGAAATAGCGGATGAATTAGCGGCTCCGCTAGGTACGGTCAAAGCTCAACTCCACCGTGCTCGCGAATTGCTTTATGATTTAGTGAAAAACAAGAAGGAGCATTTGTGAATCAATCTACAGTTGACAGTCCACAGACCACTGTTGATACCGTAGAGTTAATAACTTTATAACGCTCATCAATTCGCTGGCCTACTACCCAAACAATTTCATTTCCAGATTCTAGAACTGTAATAGCTTCTTTGTCAGCCACGGAAATCTTTTGGTCTATTAAAAAATCACTTAGCTTTTTTTTGTGATTCATACCGAGCGGATGAAATGAATCTCCAGGTTTCCATTTTCGCCAGAGAAGTGGAAATGCAAGTTTGTCTGCATCTAAAAAGGCAACTAAAGGATCGTCTTTAAATACAATTTTATCTTGCTTTTCGATTTTCATTTTAAAATTTCCAAGCGTCGCTTCCGATTGTCCGGATTTGATTAAGGTCTCTGTCAATTCAGTTTGAATTTTTGAGATAATCAGATCATCGCGGTCAATAATTAATTCGTATTGAGTTGAAGAAAACCGTTTGCCGGATTGCCCATGCAAAGCTGCGATGACTTGAGAGCATTGATCGAAATTAAACCCTAAACTTTTAATCAAGATCCATAAAATACTTTCTGGATTTTTGACCGACTCAAATCCCTTTTTATCCAGAAGAGTTTGACTCTCTTTTTTTCTTTCAAATTTTTGTCTCCATTGCTCAGTACCAATTCCCACTAGTTCAATCGATCCAGAAATTTTACTTGTACTTTCACCGAAAGTTTTTTCAAGAGAAGGATTCAATTCCTTCAATAAGGGAAAAATCCGATGACGAATGAAATTTCTGGAGTAGTCATCAGTAGCGTTGCTTCGATCTTCGCGCCACTCTATTTTATTTTCTTTCGCATAATTCCCAATTTCCAATCGGGTTGCAAATAACAGTGGTCGAATGAGCTTTCCATTTTTTGAGGCGATCCCATCAAATCCTTCTAATCCAGAGCCCCGAACTAAGTTGAGTAAAACAGTTTCGATGGAGTCGTTTAAATGATGTGCGGTGGCAAGAAAATCATAACGATGCTCCAATAACAATTCATTAAACCATTTATAGCGAAGCTCGCGCGCTGCCATCTGGATCGAAAGGTGATTTGATTTCGAATAGCTCTCGGTTTCAAACCTTTTGGTGAGAAAGGAAATAGCGTTTTTTTTACAAATCTCTTCCATAAATTTTTCATCACCTTCCGATTCATCACCACGCAATTGAAAATTGGCATGAGCTACACCAATGTTGAATCCGCATTCCTGAAAAAGATGAAGCATCACCATGGAGTCAATTCCGCCACTTACCGCAAGCAGAATTTTATCCTTGCTTGTGCAAAGTTTTCTTTGATTGATCTCAGATAGAAATAATTCCTTCACGAGAAAGCTTAATTAGTTTTAGTTATTAGCCATCCTCCTGTTTGCTTCTATGCACCAAAGTAATTCACCAATAAATCCTTTAGCTCTTTTATCAGTTCCCGCTTTGTCGGTTGCGTTCCCGTTCTCGTCAAAGGCCTCACCAACTTTCGGAACAGGAAACATGGCAGGCACAGTCCACGCTCGAATTTTCCACAAGGTAAATTGAATGGAAGTGATCACTTGAGTTCCTCCAAACGATCCATTAGAAACAGTAGAGATGGCAATTGGTTTTCTGTGCCATTCATCGTACAAAAGATCGACAACATTTTTCAAGCTTGCCGGATAGCCGCCATTATATTCAGGGGTTACAATAATCACTCCACCTGCCGATTTTATCTTATTCGCAAAATCAGTCATCAAAGCACTTGGATTAGGTTGAAACTTCAATCGCTCATTAAAAACGGGAAATTGATACTCATTCAGGTCAAGGATTTCGACACTGGCAAGATTATTTTCTTCAATGTACTTTTTAAAATACAAGGCAACACGGTGGCTTTGGCGGCCAGTTCGTACACTTGCAGAAAGGATGACAATGGTTGGCATAGGATTGGATATAAAATTGTAAAAGTAAATCTTATCATCGACCGATCATAGAAAACAAAAAATGACGGATAAAAAGAATCGTTATTTTGCGCCAAATATTTAATTCATGAGATCATTCGTAGTTATCTTCTTAGTGTTTTTCTTTTTTCAGGCACCTGCTCAGGCACCTGACATGCCGGGTGATTTTTTGACAAAGGCATTTTATAATGAACGCAGACAAAAATTACGTGAAATTCTTCCAGCCAACTCAGTCGCTGTTTTCTTTGCAAGCCCGATTCGTAATCGTTCCGGTGATAACGACTATATGTATCACCAAGATCCTGACTTTTATTATTTGACAGGATATAAAGAAACTAGTTCACTTTTGCTAGTTTTTAAGGAGATGCAAGTATCTGTCAATGGCATTTCGTATGATGAAATCATTTTTGTTCGGCCGCGCAATGCTAAAGAAGAAATATGGAGAGGCAGTAGATTGGGCAACAGTGGTGTGAAAGATCAACTGGGATTCGATGAGGCATTTGATAATACAGAGTTTAAACGTTACAAAATTGATTTCAGCAAGTTTTCCTCCATTCTGTTTTTTGACTTTCAAAACGATGCGAGGAACAATCTAAGCGATTCATCAGATACGTATGACCTAATCGCTCAATTCAAGGCTAAAGTCCGTTATCCAGAAAGAACAAGCTCGTCATTAGCGGTTGAGCCTCACAAAAATAATGTGGACATGATTGGTCTCGAATCGATCATGGATAACCTTCGCGGAGTTAAAACAAAGGAAGAACTTGAATTGTTGAGAAAGGCAATTCGCATATCCTGCGCAAGCCAGGTTGAGGTGATGAAGGCCATTAAGCCAGGCATGAGTGAGCGTGAGATTCAAGGCATTCACGAATATGTTTTCAAAAAGTACCAAGCTGAAGATATGGGTTATCCTTCGATCGTGGGCGCGGGCAACAACGGATGTGTTTTGCATTACTTTGAAAACTACAAGCCAAGTGTATCAAACAAAGAATTGATATTAATGGATTTGGGCGCGGAGTATCACGGTTATACCGCAGACATTACCCGAACAATTCCGGTAAGTGGGAAATTTTCACCTGAACAAAAACAGATCTATGAAGTGGTACTCAAAGCGCAAGAGGCCGCCATGAAAATTTGTAAACCCGGCAATTCTTTCAGGGATTTGTATTTAGCCACCAAGCATGAAGTCGACAAAGGGTTAAAAGAACTTGGAATTATTCAAAACGAGAGCGACAAACATAATTACTATCCGCACGGATGCTGTCATCATATTGGTTTGGATGTACACGACCGCGGAACGTATGACAAATTGGAAGAAAACATGGTGACCACGATTGAGCCGGGCATTTATATTCCAGAGAATTCTCCATGCGATAAAAAGTGGTGGGGAATTGCCGTGCGCATTGAAGATGATTTTTTGGTAACCAAAGAGGGCAACGAAATTCTCTCTGCTTCGGCGCCCCGCACTGTTAAAGACATTGAAGCAATGATGAAGTTGCCCAGTGCGCTTGACGATTTTGTCTTACCTGATCTTGATAAAAAGAACTAGCCGAGAATCAAGTCTTGAAAAAACTTCAAGCCTGAGTGGGTTAACAAGTTGTTAATATCAAGTTCTTTTATAAATATTGGATAGGAATCGAAATCTTGTCTATATGCTGAAAATCGTCAATAGCCTCCGGCTCATCATCAATTACAAAACATTTCTCATCACTGGGCTTTCGGTGTTGTCAAGCTACCTGTGCTTTCACTATGGACTAACGGCCAAATTCCCTGACATGTTGGTGGGTGTTGCGATTGTATTCCCTGTGGTGTTTAGCATTGGTTCAGCTTATACGCGTAGAGAGACCGCGCTTCAGCGCTTCTCCGATTTTAAGGGGCATGCCATTGCAATTTATTATGCCTCTCGCGATTGGTCATCAACAAAAGAAAATGATTTAGCCGTAAAGGCAAGGAATATGATTCACGAATTATTGGTGACGTTGAAGGTGATGCTCAAAGTGAAAGATCACAAGCAATGGGACGAACATGAAAAAAAGATGTACGATCTCTTTTCGAAACTCTCGAGCCTTACTATGGAATTTAGAAATCATGGAGTTCAGAGCGGGGAAATATCCAGAGTGAGCCAATACGTGAGTAAAATGATTATCGCTTTCGACAACATGCGTATTGTACATCGCTATCGCACACCCGTTACACTTCGTGCCTACAGTAAAGTTTTTATTTACACTTTTCCAATAATCTATGGGCCGTACTTTGCCAGTACATTCCATGACTACTCAGCTCAGCTTGAATACGTGATGCCAATTCTCTATAGTTTTATTCTGGTGAGTTTGGATAATATTCAGGATCAACTAGAAGATCCTTTTGACGAAGTGGGTGAAGATGATATTGTGATTGATGCAGAAGAGACTGCCAAGTTGCTTTCTTAACTATTGCTTGATCAACTCAAACTCAACCCTTCGGTTAAGCTGTTTGTGTTCATCGCTTACTTCCTCTACAATTGGCTTGGCGCTTCCATAACCAATTGCTGTGATACGTTGGTCGTCAATCCTATATTCGGTAACAAGATAGGCTTTGATGGCATCGGCTCTGGCTTGCGAAAGTTGGAGGTTGAGGTCTTCGTTGCCAGATGAATCAGTGTGGCCTGATATTTTTAGTTTTTCATCGGGATGGTCAATTAAAAAATTTCCAAGCTTAGCCAAATCATTGTGCATGTTAGGAAGGATGTCCGACTTTCCATTCTCAAATTCCAACGACTCAAAAGCAATTTTGCTTTCGATGGGATCAACAACATGATTGACTTCGCGATCATTCTCCATGAAAAACAATTCTTCAATTCGAAAGAAATCATCACCCTGGATTACTAATAAATAGTTTCGCTTGTTAATTAAACTAAAATCATAAGAACCGTCTTCGCGCAGAAATTTTGGAGCAACTTCCACACCACGGTCAAGGTCAATCACTGAAACAATTCCTTTCACGGGCTTTCCCTGGTGATCCTTTACATGTCCTTTTAACTTTGCGATAGCTTCAGGGTGTGCTTCCATTGGCACAGGAAACGAAAACAGATCTAAATTTTTGATATCATCTTCCGATGAACGAGCGTAGTACAAGTCATGGCTCTTGGAGTCGATAGTAAAATAGTATTCGCTGCCGGCGCCATTCACCAATGGCCCGATGTTTTGTGGCTCACTCCAACTGGTTTTTTGACGGTATGATTTATAGATGTCAAAGTCACCAAAGTTGAGCGGCTGCCCATCCGAGCTGAAGTAGAGCACATTAAACTTGTGATGGAAGAATGGACTCACTTCGCTCTTTACGGTATTAATGACCGGACCAGCATTTTGAGCACGGCCCCAATTTCCTTTCTTGTCTTTCACTGAAAAATAAATGTCCGATAATCCGAATCCTCCAAAACGATTACTAGCGAAGAAAAGAGTATCACCACTATGACTTAGCGATGGATGCGACTCCCATCCAGTGCTGTTGACGTTGGGCCCCAAATTTTTGATACCACTCCAAACGCTGTCTTTGTTTAATCTGGCGACGTACAAATCACAACTGCCAAATCCTTTGGGAGTATTGCACCGAGAGAAAAATAAAGATTTTCCATCGAGGCTTAAGCAGGCCGATCCTTCATTATAACGGCTGTTGATTGCCTTGAAATCCTCTGCTTTTCCCCATTGCCCATCTATTTTTAAACTAAAAAAAATATCTTCATTATACGCTCGCTCTTCGTGCTCGTTTCTCTTGGATGTGAAAAGCAAAACGTAGTCTACATTTCCAATAGCGGGGCCATAATCTTCTTTAGTAGAATTAATATTATCGCCCATGGGTGTGAGCACAGAGTGAGGAGGACGAAGTGTGTCAATTTCTTTTCGATAGTTCACGAGCTCATAGTAGTGCTGGAGTGGCACATAATATTCTTTCTTATCAGTCTCCACACTATCGTATTTTTTATAAAGTTTGGTGATGTCAATTCCTTGTTGATGGTGTTTCAACACGATTTTATAAAGCAAAATCGATTCACCCTTCGGTCCGTATTTTTCTGATAGTTGAGCCAACTTCCAAATCATCGGCACATTCTCCGCAAAATTTTCTATTCCAAAATTTTTCACATACTCTTTTAATGCTGCGTACATTTCTTGTTCTTTATTCTCAGCTTGAAGCTGCTGGATCTGCTTTAGCTTTTCGTTGTTAGAATAAAAACGAACCTTATTGATATTTGAAAATACAAACATGTCAGACTGGCCGTAAGAAGTCAGCGAATCTTTTAGTTGAATCGTTTCAGCTTTCTTGATTCTCTTCTTTTGAGAATAACATTCTTGACCGCTGAGGCAAATCACACCAATAAAAATGCATAGCAAAATGGATTTCACACGGATATTCGATTGCAAGCCAATACTTCAGTTTACCTAAAGTCGCTCAAAAATGCGGGATAAACAAACATTTCCCGCCAGCATGGGCCCTCAAACCAATTATTGGCATAGCTATTGACCCCTTTGAAGTCTTTATAAATTTAATTGTAAGCGCAACTTTTTTGTGTCAAATTGGCATCCAATTTATGTTTAAAGAAATCAATATTGCACCTATCGAACACGAAGAATCTGAAGAGCTTATTCAACTCATCAATCCGGAAAAAGATATCGACATTCGTCCGGAAGATTTGCCTGAGGAGCTTTCCATTTTACCGATAAAAAATACTGTCTTATTTCCTGGTGTGGTAATTCCAATTACTGTCACCCGACAAAAATCTATCAGACTGATTAAGAAAGCGTATCAAGGGAATCGCATCATTGGTGTGATCGCTCAGAAAAACAAGCAGACGGAAGATCCCGCCATTGAAGATATGTATCGCTTTGGCACCATCGCACGCATCATTAAAATGTTGGTGTTACCCGATGGGAATACTACGATTATTATTCAAGGAAAGAATCGTTTTGCAATCAAGGAATTTGTTGGAGAAGAACCTTTCATTACAGCACGCATTGAACTTCAAAGCGAACCTATACTAGATTTGAAGAGTAAAGAAGTGCAGGCGCTAGTTCAATCACTGAAAGATGCGGCTTCAAAAATTCTGAAACTTAATCCCGATATTCCTCAAGAAGCACAAGTTGCGCTCGACAATATTAATAGCACAGCATTTCTCATTCACTTTCTTTCTTCCAATCTGAATGTGGATGTAGCGGAAAAGCAAAAAATTTTAGAGGTCAATAACATCATTGACCGGGGTACGCTTTTATTGCAATACATGCTGAAGGAAATCCAGATGCTGGAGATCAAGCATGAGATTCAAAAGAAAGTTCACACCGACATCGATCAGCAACAGCGTGATTATTTTTTGCGCCAGCAGATCAAGGTACTTCAAGATGAATTAGGCTACGATGGACCAGATAAGGAGATTGAAAAGCTGCGCAAACGCGGCAAGGAAAAGAAATGGTCAAAAACTGCAGCCGATCATTTTAATAAAGAACTTGATAAACTTCAGCGGACTAATCCGCAAGCACCGGACTTTCCAATAATGATGAACAACGTAGAGTTCATGCTGGATTTACCATGGGAAGAATATACAGTGGATGATTTTGATTTGAAGAAGGCAAAAAAGATTTTGGACAAAGATCATTTTGGTCTAGAAAAAGTAAAGACCCGCATACTCGAATATCTTGCCGTGCTCAAATTGAAGCAAGACATGAAGGGGCCGATTCTTTGTTTGTATGGGCCTCCCGGAGTTGGTAAGACTTCGCTAGGAAAATCAATAGCCAAATCATTGGGAAGAAATTACGTGCGCATGTCGCTGGGCGGCGTTCATGATGAAGCAGAGATTCGCGGTCATCGCAAAACCTACATTGGCGCGATGCCAGGAAAAGTTCTCCAGAATATTAAAAAAGCAAAATCATCTAATCCGGTTTTCGTATTAGATGAAATTGATAAAGTGCATTCTGATTTTAGAGGAGATCCATCGTCAGCATTACTCGAAGTGCTAGACCCGGAACAGAACAATGCTTTTGCTGATAATTATTTGGAAGTAGAGTACGATTTGTCGAAGGTATTGTTTATAGCGACAGCTAATTCTCTGGACACGATCCAACCTGCATTGCGCGATCGCATGGAAATTATTGAATTGACCGGCTATACAGCTGAAGAGAAATTACAGATCGCAATCCGTCATCTTGTTCCTAAACAAATTAAAGAGCACGGTTTAGAGTCAAGTGATGTGAAGCTCACTAAAGAAGCGGTACTAAAAATTATTGAAGCTTACACACGCGAGTCCGGCGTAAGAAACTTGGAACGAAAGATCGGATCTGTCGTGCGGCACATCGCCAAATCGAAGGCCATGGACGAATCCCTCCCGGAGGAAGTTACTCCTTCGCTTGTCGTAAAAATTTTAGGCGCTGAAATTTTTGACGAAGAACTATATCAGGGCAATGACATCGCAGGTGTGGTTACAGGCCTGGCATGGACACAAGTGGGTGGCGATATTCTTTTCATTGAATCAAGTTTGAGCCGCGGTAAGGGTGCCCTTACAATTTCCGGGCAACTTGGTGATGTGATGAAGGAATCAGCAACAGCAGCACTATCTTATCTCAAGGCCAACTCTGAATCGTTAAAGATCGATCACCGTGTTTTTCAAAATTATGATTTACACATTCACGTGCCTGCAGGAGCAGTACCGAAAGACGGACCTTCGGCAGGTATTACAATGTTTACTTCGCTCGCTTCAATTTTCACTCAACGAAAAGTGAAAGCAAACTTGGCAATGACGGGAGAAATTACATTGCGAGGAAAAGTATTGCCAGTGGGTGGGATCAAAGAAAAAATCCTGGCAGCAAAGAGAAGCGGTATCAAAGAAATTACCCTCAGCTCGAAAAATAAACGCGACATTCTGGAAATCGAAAAGACTTACATCAAAGGATTGACATTTCACTATGTTGATACTGTTGATGAAGTTTTGAAAATAGCCTTATTGAAAGATAAAGTAGCGAAACCGCTGGAGTTTGTATTGCCAGAGGAGAAGGGAAAATAATTATTCCCTCCCCAGACCTCTCCCTGGGGAGAGGGTGTTCGAGGAACGAGAACGGGTGAGGGCTCAGACAAAAAATATTCTTAATTAAAATGCTTGACCCAAAATATTTTACGCCTCAGCAAATTGTTGCAGAACTTGATAAATACATTGTTGGACAAAATGAGGCGAAACGCAATGTGGCGATTGCACTGCGAAACCGGTGGAGGCGCATGAATGCAAAGACTGAAATGAAAAATGAGATTGTTCCCAACAACATTCTCATGATTGGAGCAACCGGTGTAGGTAAGACTGAAATTGCACGAAGGTTGGCAAAAATTGCTGACGCACCTTTTGTAAAAGTAGAAGCATCAAAGTTCACTGAAGTAGGTTACGTTGGCCGCGATGTGGAGAGCATGGTGCGCGACCTGGTGGAACACTCCGTAAATATGGTGAAGTCACGGAAGAAAGAAGAAGTGAAAGAGAAAGCAGCACAGGCAGTAGAAGAAATTATTTTGGATGCACTTATTCCACCGATGCGTAAAGCCACAGGGTTCACAATTACAACAACCGATGGTGGAGAAAATAGTCAAGCTCCAAAAGATGATATTGAACTGAATGAGCGCACGAGAAATATCTTTCGTGAAAAAATTAAGAATGGTGAACTGGAGGATCGAAAAATAGAAATCGATATTAAGCAAAGCGGAGTTCCAGGAATTGGAATGGTGGGGGCAGGGATGATTGATGAGGTATCAATGATGAACTTGCAGGAGATGCTTGGAGGCATGATGCCGAAAAAACCTAAGAAAAGAAAACTCACTGTTGCGGAAGCAAGAAAAGTATTGCTCGAAGAAGAAGCTTCTAAACTCATCGATATGGACGAGGTGAAAGAAGAAGCTATTCGCAAAGCTGAAGATGCGGGAATTATTTTTATTGACGAAATCGATAAGATTGCTTCAGGTGCAAACAAAAAAGGAGGCGGCGGGCCAGATGTAAGCCGTGAAGGTGTGCAACGCGATTTGTTGCCAATTGTAGAAGGGAGCACGGTCAATACCAAGCATGGTGTGATTAATACCGATCACGTATTGTTTATTGCCGCCGGAGCCTTTCATATTTCGAAACCATCGGACCTCATTCCTGAATTGCAAGGACGATTCCCTATTCGTGTGGAACTGGATAATCTTACTAAAGATGACTTTGTTCGGATTCTAAAAGAACCAAAGAACGCACTTACACGTCAGTACCAGGCTTTGTTTGAATCAGAAGATGTAACTGTTTCGTTTGCAGATGACGCGATTGAAGAGATCGCACAAACAGCCTTTGATATTAATGCAGAAATTGAAAATATTGGCGCTCGCAGACTTCACACGGTGATGAGCAAATTGCTTAATGAGTTTTTGTTTGATGTACCAGATAAGATTTCTTCGGGCGAAATAAAAATCTCTAAGGCTATGGTGAAAGAAAAACTTAGTGGACTTATAAAAAATAAAGATTTGAGTGAGTATATTTTGTAAAAATGAAACAACTCATTGTCTTTGCTTTTGTATTTAGCCTAGCATTAAAAACTTCTTTCGCGCAAAATTCATCCGATTCGATTCGCTCAAAATACATACAGCGTTTTCCAAATTACTTTTTTCTTTGGCCAGTGGTTAAACAGAGAAGCACTTACTTTGATGTTAAGAATCAGACCACCGGTCAAAAATTAACCTACAAACCCAATGGCGACTATGGTGCAGGTTTTGGAATGTATATTTTTGAGATTGGGTTTGAAGTAACTTTTTCTGTTGCACCTAAACCCAGCTCGCAAGCAATTTATGGTCATTCAAAATCATCCGACTTGCAGCTGAATGTTCTGGGAAAAAGCTTTGGCTTGGATTTGTTTACACAGCATTACAGCGGATTTTATCTTAACGACAGCAATAAGCCGGCGCCGCCTGGAACGCCCTATCCAGATCGGCCTGACATCAGCGTGTGGAATACTGGTATAAATGGAATCTATATTTTCAATAAGAATAAATATTCCCTCAGGGCTGCTTACAATTTTTCTGAACGTCAATTACGAAGCGGAGGTTCTTTTTTACTAAGTGGTACTGTCAATACTTTTAGTCTACGTGCAGACTCTGCGGTGTATGGAAATAATTATTCATCGGCGTTTGGAACTACTGGTGATTTTGTCAAATTGGATTATACAACTTTGAGCGTTGCTCCTGGCTATGCGCATACATTAGTATTCAAGAATCTTTTCATTAATGGGTCGGTATCGATCGGCCCTGCAAATCATTGGTTAAACTATCAATCTTCAACAGGATCAAAATCAGAAATCACACTCAATAGTTTTGCGGATTTCAGATTGGCATTTGGCTACAACAGCGATCGATTCTTTTGTGGAATAAATTACATCGAGCAGGTGCGTAACATTAAATACGAGAAACTAGAGTTTATCAGCACAAACTCCACATTTAAGATGGTGATCGGTTATCGTTTTAAAGAATTTGGGATTTTAAAGTATAGAGTGTGGGACCTTTTGCCGTCCAAGAAAGATAAAGCAAAGAAAGCTGGCTAGTGCGCCAGCTTATACCTGAAGATCTTAGGAATTGTAATTAATGCCGTCAACTAAGACGATCACTTTATTTTTCAGCACTTCAACAACACCACCGGTTATTTTTACTTCTTCAGTTCCTTCCTTTGATTTATAAACAACGGTACCATCTTTGAGTAGAGAAACTAATGGAGCGTGATGATTCATCACTTGAAACGAACCATCGGCTCCTGGAAACGTAGCGATGATAACATCTCCTTCAAAAACTTTCTTTTCAGGTGTGAGGATTTCTAAATGCATGTTGTATGATTGAAACCTGAAGACTTGAAAACTGACTAGTCAATCTTCAAGTCTTCAAATCGATTAACTTCAAATTTTATTTAAGCAGCCGCTTCAGCCATCATCTTCTCGCCTTTCGCGATGGCTTCTTCAATGTTACCCACCAAGTTAAATGCCATTTCTGGTAAATGATCCACTTCACCATCCATGATCATGTTGAAACCTTTGATGGTATCTTTAATGTCAACGAGAGCACCTTTCAAACCGGTGAATGCTTCAGCAACGTGGAATGGTTGTGACAAGAAACGTTGTACACGTCTCGCACGTGATACTGTCAACTTATCTTCGTCACTTAATTCATCCATACCCAAAATCGCGATGATGTCTTGCAACTCTTTGTAGCGTTGCAATGTCAACTTCACGCGTTGTGCGCAGTTGTAATGTTCTTCACCTACAATGTCAGCACGCAAAATCCGTGATGTAGAATCCAAAGGATCCACCGCTGGGTAAATACCTAACTCGGCAATTTTACGGCTCAATACTGTTGTTGCGTCCAAGTGAGCGAATGTTGTAGCAGGAGCTGGGTCAGTCAAGTCATCGGCAGGAACGTAAACGGCCTGTACCGAAGTAATGGAGCCGTTCTTCGTAGAAGTAATTCGCTCTTGCATCGCACCCATCTCAGAAGCCAATGTGGGCTGGTAACCCACGGCTGACGGCATGCGCCCCAAAAGAGCGGATACTTCAGAACCTGCTTGCGTGAAGCGGAAGATGTTATCAACGAAGAAAAGAATGTCGCGACCTTTTCCCTTACCATCACCATCGCGGAAATATTCTGCAACTGTCAATCCGGAAAGAGCAACACGTGCGCGTGCACCAGGAGGCTCATTCATCTGACCAAACACAAAGGTTGCTTTTGAATCTTTCAGTTTTTCACTGTCAACTTTAGAAAGATCCCATCCACCAGCATGGAGAGACTTCATAAATTCGGGACCGTAATCCACGATACCCGCTTCAATCATCTCACGAAGCAAATCGTTCCCTTCGCGTGTACGTTCTCCCACACCTGCAAATACAGAAAGACCAGCGTACGCTTTTGCGATGTTGTTGATTAATTCCTGGATCAATACGGTTTTACCTACACCAGCACCACCGAACAAACCGATTTTACCACCCTTTGAGTATGGCTCGATCAAGTCAATTACTTTAATACCGGTGAAAAGTACTTCTTGCGAAGTAGAAAGATCTTCATAACGCGGAGCAGCGCGGTGAATGGGCAATGATTGCTCGCCTTTAGGTTGTTTAATGCCGTCAATTGCTTCTCCGATCACGTTGAACAAACGACCTTTAATATCATCTCCGATCGGCATTTTGATTGGCATGCCTGAGTCGGTCACTTTCATGCCGCGAACCAAACCCTCAGTTCCGTCCATGGCAATGGTACGCACACGATCTTCGCCCAAATGCTGCTGACATTCCAGCACAACACGAGTGCCATCTCCTTTGGTTACTTCCAAAGAATCAAGGATGTTGGGAAGTTTTGAGCCTTCTTCGTCGAAGGCCACGTCTACAACCGGACCGATTACCTGAGTGATTTTACCGTAGTTCGCCATGAGAATTTATGTTAATACGTTGATTTTTAGCTTTTTGAGGATTGTTCGAGATAGCCCGAAAAATCCGACCGCAAAAGTATGTTTTTCGTGGGTTTATGCAAGTGACAACTGGCATTTTCAGGCAACTATTTAGTCTCAAATAAAAAATTAGTTAATGTATTTTGCCCATCTGCTTTAATCTGTGGTATCTGTGTAATCTGTGGCTATTTTTGCACAATGGGAATTCGTTCAGTATTAGCTAAGCCGTTTGCTGCTTACATAGAAAAAGAAACCAAGGCATGGTCCTCAAACCCTGATCTTTATCAACAAAAAACATTTCGATCTCTGCTTGATGGCGGAAAAAATACGCTGTTTGGAAAGGACCACAGTTTCAGCGACATCAAATCATTCGATGATTTTAGAAAACATATACCGATTCAAGACTATGAAGGTCTTAAGCCTTACATTGAGCGGGTACTTCACGGTGAAGAAAATATTTTATGGAAAGGCAAGCCGGAATATTTTGCCAAAACTTCAGGAACAACTTCAGGAACGAAATATATCCCGATAACGAAAGACTCTGTTCCCAATCATATTAATAGCGCTCGCAACGCGTTGCTCAGTTACGTTCACGAAACCGGTAATGCAAAATTTCTGGATGGTGGATTAATTTTTTTGTCTGGAAGTCCGGAGTTGACGGAAAAAGCAGGAATAAAAACGGGAAGGCTTTCAGGAATTGTTAATCATCATGTGCCAGGCTATTTGAGAAGTAATCAAAAACCAAGTTATCAAACCAACTGCATTGAAGATTGGGAACAAAAACTGGATAAGATTATCGATGAGACCATTCATGAAAACATGACATTGATCTCTGGTATTCCGCCTTGGGCGCAAATGTATTTCGATCGCATTGCATCGCGTACTGGAAAAAAAATTAAAGATGTATTCCCTGATTTTTCAATGTTTGTTTATGGTGGAGTAAATTTTGAACCCTATCGCGCCAAGCTTTTTGAAACGATTGGAAAGAAAGTTGATTCCATAGAAACCTATCCGGCATCAGAAGGATTCATTGCTTATCAGGATTCACAAAAGGAAGAAGGATTACTTTTGCTTTTAAATTCAGGAATTTTCTTTGAGTTCATTCCTGCCGAAGAATATTTTAATGAAAAACCCACTCGTCTTTCCATTGGAGATGTTGAGTTGGGAAAAAATTACGCGCTTGTGATTAGCAGCAATGCCGGACTTTGGGGTTACTCAATTGGAGATACGGTGAAATTCGTTTCCAAAAATCCATACCGGATTGTAGTAAGTGGGCGAATCAAACATTTTATTTCAGCTTTTGGCGAGCATGTAATCGGTGAAGAAGTAGAGAAGGCAATGAAATTTGTTTGTCAGAAATTTCCGGAAGTTGATTTGGTGGAATTTACGGTTGCACCGAATGTTGCTCCGGCAGAAGGAATGCCACATCATGAATGGTTGATCGAGTTCGGAAATCTGCCGAATAATTTAGATGCTTTTGCTTTAGAACTGGATAACCAATTACGCCGGTTGAATGTTTATTATGATGACTTAATCGTAGGGAATATTTTGCGAACACTTAAGATTACCTCGTTGAAGAAAAATGCATTCATCGATTATATGAAGTCGCAAGGCAAGCTAGGTGGACAAAACAAAGTACCCCGCTTATCGAATGATCGGAAAATTGCAGAAGAGCTAAACAAGTTTAAGCAACAGTAATTTGAATTCAGAAAAGAAACACATCGCTATTCTCGGCTCTACCGGCTCGATTGGTAAGCAAGCTCTTGAAGTAATTGAGTCTAACCCAGATTATTTTGAAGTTGAAGTGCTCACCGCCCAAAATAATGCCGAATTATTAATTGAGCAGGCAAGAAAATTCAAACCCAACGCAGTAGTCATTGCCAATGATGATCATTACGAAAATGTAAAGGCAGCCTTGATTCCGCTCGATATAAAAGTTTTTGTTGGCGAAAATGCATTAGCGTCCATTGTTGAGATGGATTCAATTGATTTAGTGTTGACTGCTCTGGTAGGTTTCTCCGGCTTAAAACCAACCATCAAAGCAATTCAATCTGGAAAAAATATTGCGCTTGCGAATAAAGAAACATTAGTAGTCGCCGGAGAACTCATTACCAAGCTGGCTCGAGAAAAAAGAGTAAATATTTTTCCTGTAGACTCAGAGCATTCAGCGATTTTTCAATGTATGGTTGGAGAGTTTCATAATCCCATTGAAAAAATAATTCTCACTGCTTCAGGTGGGCCATTTCGTGGAAAGAGAAAAGAAGAATTAAAAAACATTAAAAAAGAACAAGCACTACGCCATCCTAATTGGAATATGGGCGCGAAGGTTACCATTGATTCTGCAACTTTAATGAACAAAGGTCTTGAAGTAATCGAAGCAAAGTGGCTTTTCGGGGTAAAAGCTGATCAAATTGAAGTAGTTGTACATCCACAGTCCATAATCCACTCGTTGGTGCAGTTTCAGGACGGATCAGTTAAAGCGCAACTCGGTCTGCCCGATATGCGTTTACCGATTCAGTTTGCGATGACGTATCCTGAGCGACTCGCTTCCAATTTTCCGAGATTCGATTTTTCAAAGTACCCCTCGCTGACTTTTGAAAAGCCTGATACAGAAACTTTTCGTAATCTTGCGCTTTCGTTCGAAGCGCTGAACAAGGCTGGTAACATGCCTTGCGTGCTCAATGCTGCCAACGAGGTGGCTGTTGCGGAGTTTTTGAGGGATAATGTTGGTTTTTTAGAGATGTCGGGAGTTGTGGAACGATGTTTGGAAAAAATGAGTTTTGTGAAAAATCCTGCTCTTGAAGACTATATTCAAACAGATAAAGAAACACGCATTAGGGCGTTGGAATTGATAAAGTAGAATTTAAAATAAGAGTCGAAGTAATTTTTCAAATTAAGTTATGCAAGGAATGATAATGACGGCCCAACTACTGTTGAGCCTTTCAATTTTAATAGTTGTGCATGAGTGGGGGCATTTTTTTACTGCCCGGATGTTCAATATCAAAGTGGAGAAGTTTTATCTCTTCTTTGATTTTCTTTTTCCGATGGCGAATGTGCTCAACTTCTCGTTGTTCAAATTCAAGAAAGGTGATACAGAGTATGGCATTGGATGGTTCCCATTGGGAGGTTATGTGAAAATTGCGGGCATGGTAGACGAGAGCATGGACAAGGAGCAAATGAAACTTCCTCCACAGCCGTGGGAGTTCCGCTCGAAGCCGGCCTGGCAGAGACTTATTGTGATGCTCGGTGGGATCATCGTCAATGTAATCGTAGGTATTCTGATTTTCATCGGGATGGTTTACTTTATTGGTGACCGCTACATCCTGAATGATTATGTAAATAAACATGGAGGTGTGCAGGCACTTGAATTGGCTCAGAAATTGGGGATCCAAACTGGAGATAAGATTATAAAAATCAACGGTAAAGATTTTGAATATTTTGATGATGTAACAAAGACAGACGTAATGCTTTCGCAGAATTCGTCTTACACAATATTGCGAGGTGATCAAGAAGTACAGATTCCTATTCCTGCTAACTTTATCGAGAATTTTGATAAGAAAGAAGCGATGGCAAATTTTTTATTGCCTCGCAGATTAGTAATCATTGATGAGGTTAACAAAGATTCAGTAGCGGGTAAAGTGGGCTTGAAAACGAACGACAGAATTGTAGAGGTTGAAGGTGCCCCAATTGTTTACTATGATGAACTTCGGGATAAACTTAAAAATCATAAAGGTGATTCGCTCTCATTTAAAGTGAAGCGCGGAGAGGAAATACTTTCATTCAAAGAATATTTCAAAGGCCATACCAATATAGGATTTGGAATACCACGCTACCTGGTGCCTGCTGAAGGAGAAAAAAACATTGCGTATTCATTAGGGCAAGCTATTTTACTTGGTCCTGGGCGGGCTTTTGATGTGATTGGTGTTCAGCTGAAAGCCTTCGGGAAAATTTTTAGGAGAGAGATTAGCGTAAAGAATTCATTGTCTGGCCCCATTGGTATGGCTAAGGCATATGGCGGCACTTGGGATTGGGAACGCTTTTGGCGCATGACCGGACTATTATCTATGGTATTAGCATTTATGAATTTATTGCCGATCCCAGCATTGGATGGAGGCTACGTGATGTTCTTGCTGTATGAAATGATTACAGGCCGTGAGGCTTCTGAGAAATTCTTCGAGAATGCAATCAAGGTCGGAATGGCAATCTTACTTGCATTGATGGTGTTCGTATTCTATAATGACATTGCTAAGTTGATCATCGGAAGTTAAGAAAAGTTGATTGTTGTTAGTTATTAGTTGGTGGTAGAGATTTCTACTACCAACTGTGGGTAACTAGCACCAAACAACTTATTTAAAAATATCGTAGCAATATTCCTTCAAATAATCTGCTGCATCATCTTCTCCTGCATCAAAAGCTTTTTTTAAACAACGGCAGCCTTCGTCAGTTCTTTTTAATTCCACTAATGAAACTCCTTTGTAAAAAAGAGCTGAGTGATTGGTCGGGTCAATGCGCAAACCAAGTTCTAGATATTTCAGGGCAAGATCATATTTTTCTTCTTGCAAGCAGAATGTGCCGGCATATAAATAAGAAGGAGAATAATTTACATCCAACACAATCGCTTTATTGAAGCAAACGAGCGCACTGTCAAGGCTCCCCAGGTTATAATAAATGAAACCAAGGTTTGTTTCCAACTCAGCATCATCTTGGTATTGCTTTACTTCTTCTAAATCTTTTTTCGCTGCTTTGTAATCACCTTTGTCGGCAAGTAAAGCACCACGCCACCTGACCAATTCTGTAGTTGGTCCGCGAAGTTCAATTGCTTTTTGTAAGTCGTTGAGTTGATTTTCAGAATCACCTTTCCCACGGTAAATCAAAGCGCGTAGGATTCTTGCTTGTGGGCTTTCTGGAAATTGAGGAACGAACCGGTTCATGTCCATCAGCGCACTGTCAAAATTATTTGCACTGTAATAACTCACAGCACGCTTGTAGATAAGCCGATAATCGGATTTTTCCTTGAACTTGCATTCGCTGATGATTTTCGAATAAAATACAGCAGCACCACTGAAGTCCTGGTGATTCATCAACGTGTCAGCTTCTGTCTCCCATTTGGTCCACAGTGCTTGCTCATCTTGACCGAAGGCCAGAGATGAAATACTCACCAAGAAATAGAGAAGCGAAAACTTCTTAGGCATTGGCTCCCACCGCTTTGTTTCGTTCGCGCTTACGGTCATTCTCATCCAAGAATATTTTCCTTAAGCGGATCGATTTCGGTGTTACCTCAACGTATTCGTCTGATTGGATGTATTCCAATGCTTCTTCTAAAGAGAATTTAACAGCAGGTGCAATGCGCATTTTCTCATCCGCACCAGATGCACGCATGTTAGTCAGTTTTTTCGTTTTAGTAACGTTGATTACCAAATCTCCTGAGCGACTGTGCTCGCCGATTACCTGGCCTGCATAAATTGGTTCGCTCGGGTCGATAAAGAATTTTCCACGGTCTTGTAAGTTGTGCAAGCTGTAAGGAATAGCTTCACCCACTTCCATACTTATCAACGATCCGTTGATACGTCCTGGAATTTCTCCTTTGTATGGCTGATAATCTTTGAAACGGTGTGTCACCACGGCTTCACCGGCCGTTACGTTCATCAAATAATTTCTTAAACCGATGATGCCACGTGCCGGCATTTCGAATTTCAGAATCATGCGGTCGCCTTTAGGTTCCATGTTCTTCATTTCACCTTTGCGCATGGAAACTGTTTCAATGGCTTTGCCTGCAACATTCTCAGGTAAGTCGATTGTCAATTCTTCAATCGGCTCACACTTCACGCCATCAATTTCTTTAATGATAACTTGAGGCTGACCGATTTGTAATTCGTAACCCTCTCTACGCATCGTTTCAATCAACACCGACAGGTGAAGAACACCACGGCCAAATACCATGAAGCTATCGGCAGAGCCTGTATCGCCAACGCGAAGAGCCAAGTTCTTTTCTAATTCTTTATCCAATCTTTCTTTGATGTGACGTGAAGTCACAAACTTTCCTTCTTTACCATAGAATGGAGAAGTATTGATGGTGAAGAGCATGCTCATCGTTGGTTCATCGATAGCAATGGATTTTAATGCTTCGGGTTTATCAACGTCGGCAACAGTATCACCAATTTCAAAACCTTCAAGTCCAACCAATGCGCAGATTTCTCCAGCTTTTACTTCCTCCATCTTCTTTTTCTCGAAGCCTTCGAAAACGTAGATTTCTTTCACACGTGTTTTCACAATTGCACCCGTGTCGCGTTTTACTAACACAACAAATTGACCTGTTTTAATGGAACCACGTTGAATTCTTCCAATTGCCACACGGCCGATATAAGAAGAATATTCAAGTGATGTAATCATCAACTGTGTTGGTCCTTCCGAAACTTTAGGTGCTGGGATATGCTCGATCACGCCTTCAATGAGCGCGTTGATATCAGTCGTTGGCGTTTTCCAATCTTTGCTCATCCAACCTTGCTTGGCTGAACCATAGAATGTAGGGAAGTTCAATTGATCTTCACTTGCATCAAGAGCAAACATTAATTCAAATACTTGCTCGTGCACTTCATCCGGTGTACAATTTTTCTTGTCGACTTTATTGATTACAACAATTGGCTTCAGGCCAAGTTGAAGCGCTTTTTGCAACACAAAGCGAGTTTGTGGCATCGGGCCTTCAAAAGCATCAACGAGTAACAAACAACCATCGGCCATGTTGAGAACACGCTCTACTTCACCACCAAAGTCGCTGTGGCCTGGAGTATCGATTACATTGATTTTATAGTCTTTATAGCGAACAGAAACGTTCTTTGCCAAAATGGTAATGCCGCGCTCACGCTCCAAATCATTGCTGTCCATGATCAGCTCGCCTGGGTGTTCGTGGTCCTTAAAAAGGTGCCCTGCGTGTAACAATTTGTCAACCAGCGTGGTTTTTCCGTGGTCAACGTGTGCAATAATTGCGATGTTTCTGATCTTGCTAACTTCCATAACTGCTGCGGATACTTGTATTATTTTAATTTGAGGGCGCAAAGATAAGCAGAAATGTGTGATCTGCCTGTTAAGCTTCAGATAACGTCTAAAGAGCTAAATTTTAAAGTCGCTGCTTTTTTTTATTTTTGCGCCAATTTCCTATCAGGATTTATTAAGACTTATTGGATTAATTCACTTTAAAACGACAAGAATGGTTGATTTATTTGAAAAACTGCGCATGGAAGAGGGCCCATTGGCCAAATACTCACATTTACCAGATGATTATTTTTTCTTTCCAAAGTTGGAAGGGGATATTGGTCCGCGCATGAAATTCAATGGAAAAGAGGTACTCAACTGGAGTTTGAATAATTATTTAGGGTTGGCCAACCATCCTGAAGTTCGTAAAGCCGATGCTGAAGCTGCCGCGCAATACGGTTTAGCCTCACCCATGGGTGCTCGTATGATGAGCGGAAACTCGGTTCATCATTTAGAATTGGAAAAGCAACTCGCAGAATTTGAGAAGAAAGAAGATGTAATGTTGCTCAACTACGGATATCAAGGCGTTTTTTCTATAATCGATGCTCTGGTTGATCGCAAAGACGTGATTGTGTATGACGCAGAATGCCATGCTTGTATTATCGATGGCGTTCGTCTGCACATGGGCAAACGCTTTGTGTATTCTCATAACAGTATGGATAGTCTGGAGAAGCAGCTGCAGCGTGCTACAAAATTAGCCAACGAAACTGGGGGAGGTATTCTTGTCATCACCGAAGGTGTGTTTGGCATGAGTGGTAACATGGGTGATTTGAAAGGAATCGTTGAATTAAAGAAGAAATATAATTTCAGGTTGTTTGTAGATGACGCACACGGTTTTGGGTCAATGGGGCCAACGGGTGCTGGTGTTGGTGAAGAGCAAGGCGTGCAGGATCAAATCGATTTGTATTTTTCTACGTTCGCCAAATCAATGGCTAGCATCGGCGCGTTTGTAGCTGGTGATAAAAAAATATTGAAGTATTT
>Ga0207086_1043_pt1 | contig 23243 bp, 25 predicted proteins | sample Alteio_BWMinHeat_54_FD_153540 | JGI IMG/M metagenome (GOLD analysis project Ga0207086, IMG submission 153540) | Enriched cells from forest soil in Barre Woods Harvard Forest LTER site, Petersham, Massachusetts, United States -... | ecosystem: Environmental > Terrestrial > Soil > Temperate forest >... | reverse complement strand
GTACCCTTCTGACCATTTGGAATAACAACCACGCTCGTAACGGATCAAATACTGGAATGAAAACTCTTCTCACATTGGCTATCAGTAGTTTTGCTGTTCACGGCACGGCAAGTTTAAAGACATTCATCTCTGTTCTAGGAGAAAAAGTTTTGCCTGTGCCTTCCTTATTGCTCAACGGACTAACCAATATGTCGCTGGTGAAGAAATTTGATCTTCCCTTTCGCGAACTTTTGGAAGGAACATTTGAATTGGCAGCAAACCGAAATTTTAATCTCGTCTTGTACATTGGCTATTTAGGTAATGCCAGCCAGGCAGATGTCATCCTTGATATGATAGAGATTTATCGCGATTTGATAAGTGCTATTATCACGGATCCCGTATGCGGAGATCATGGCCGGACTTACGTGCCAGCGGAGGTAATTGAACAATGGCCAAAAATTATTTCCAGATCAGACATCGTGTTTCCAAACACGACTGAACTCAAAATTCTTACTGGACACAAGCCCGATGAAATGCAACAGCAAGAAAACTATGCGAAGAAATTTACAGCACTTTTTCCAGCAACAAAGCTGGTGATCACCAGCATAAATAAATCTGAAGGATTAACAGGCATTGAAGTTTACGGAAATGATCCTTTCGTCTATCATCTGCCTACCTTAGAAAGGAACTTTGGAGGAACAGGTGATGCATTGGTTTCACAGTTTATTGCCAATCACTTTTATTTGCGGCATCCATTTAATGAAGCGTTGCGTCTCGCTACGGATCAAACTCATTCCCTTATCAAGAATTCAATTGATGAAGGGTCGGATGATTTGATTCTTAAAAAGTGGAATCATGGGTAAATTGTTTTATGTGATTGGTGCCTCAGGCTCAGGCAAAGACACATTGATGAACTATGCAAGAAATTCGATGCGCCTATCCGGTAAAGTAATTTTTGCACATCGCTACATCACACGACCTGCGTTTTCAGGAAATGAAAATCACGTTGCTCTAAGTAAGAAAGAATTTGAATCGAGACTCACCGCCAATCTCTTCGCCTTACATTGGGAAAGCCACGACAACTATTATGGAATAGGGATAGAAATTAATTGTTGGATGGAAATGGGGCTTAACGTTGTAATGAATGGATCGAGGGAGTATTTGCCTATGGCAAGAGATAAATATCCGGAGTTAATTGCTATCTCCATTGAAGCAAGTCCGTCCGTTATTAGTGCCAGGTTAGCAGCAAGAGGACGGGAAGATGGACTTGAAATTAGAAATAGGATGGAGCGCAATGAAAAATTAAAAATTGATTTCAATAACGTGGTCAAAATTCAGAACGATGGTGCTGTTGAAGACGCAGGTGAAATTTTAGTTAAGATTATTTCTTCGGGCATATCAGATATCAAAGCATAATGATTTCTCAATATATACTCCGAATTAGAGAAAAAATTGGAAACGATTTTTTATTGCTTCCTTCGGTTACAATACTTGTTGTTGATAAAGATGACAGGATCTTATTGGTAAGGCACCATAACAACGATGTCTGGGTCGCTCCGGGCGGAATGATTGAACCGAATGAAACTCCTGAAAATGCTGCCATCAGAGAAATGAAGGAAGAAACTAATTGTGATATAAAATTAACTTCCACTATTGGCACTTATGGTGGGCCAGATTTTTGTATGCAATATCAAAATGGAGACAAAGTCGGTTATGTAATGACAGTATTCAAAGCCGAAATCAGTAACGGTGAATTAAAACCAGATGGCGAAGAAATTCATGAGATTAAATATTTCTCGTACGATGAAACAAAAGATCTTAAAACAGGAAAATGGTTACCCGTTGTTTTATATGATGTGTTTGAAAATAAAAATTGACGGACGGAGATGACCTGTAGCAAATGCTCTGAGGGTCGCGAGTTCGAGCCTCATTTCCGGCGAACATTGGACTAGCAGCTTGGTAATCGATTACCTGCCGCCTCTTTTTAGAACTGAAAATATAAAAGACCGATCGCCGCAAACGTCATTAAGACAAGTGCAATGAAACCAAGAATATTCGACAGCGATGAGTTGGTGTAGCCGCCCATGATTTTGGTATTGTTGCTGATATGAAGAATTACTCCGATTAATGCAGGCGCAGTAATTCCGTAAAGAATAGCAGTATACAGCAATGCTTTGATGGGACTAAGACCAATGAAATCAAGACAAAGGCCAATGAGCAACGATGCGCTGAGCGTAATATAAAACCCTCGCGCCTGAAAAAATTTCTTATCCAGGCCCTGACGCCACTCAAACGTTTCTGCAAGAATGTAGGCGAGCGAACTGGCAAAAACAGGAATAGCCAGAAGACCAGTGCCGATTACACCAACAGCGAAAAAAAGATAGGATAATTCTCCGGTAAGCGGCTCCAGGGCTTTTGCCGCCTGGTCCACCGTTTCTATTTGAGTGATCCCTGCCTTGTACAAAACTTCTCCGGATGTTAGTATGATGAAAAACATAACAGCATTGGAAAAAAGCATTCCGGCATTTACATCAAGACGCATGTCTTTGAGTAGATGCTTTACTGTTTTACTATTTTCCGTTTGACGTGAAATCACTTCCGCTTCCATAGTGGCTTGCCAGAAAAATAAGTAAGGTGAAATCGTTGTTCCTAAAATGGCAACAAGAATGGAAAAGAAGTCGCTGTTAAAATGGATGGTTGGAATTAATAACGAACGCAAGATGGGTATGATGTCCGTGCTAACTAAAAACGGGATGATAATATAAAGAAGCAGAGATAAGCAGAGCCATTTTAAAATGGTGGAGATTTTATCGAATGAGTACTTAATAATTGCAAACAATAAGAACGCGGTGAAGAAAACGCAAAATGCCCAAACAGGCACGGCGGGGAAAAGCATATTTGCGACAGCTCCCATTCCCTGAAGGTCGGCACCGATATTAAAAGTGATAGCAGGAAAACTAAGCGCAAGAATGAAGTACAAAAACCATTTCGGGTAATGGCGTTTCAAAGTTCCGGCAAGACCTTGTTGTGTTACAACTCCAATCCGTCCGCACATTCCCTGAATAGCTGCCATGAGAGGGAAGGTGAACAAGGCAGTCCATAAAGTAGAGTAACCAAACTTTGCACCCGCTTGTGAATAGGTTGCTATTCCAGAAGGATCATCGTCACTTGCTCCGGTGATGAGGCCAGGACCAAACAGCCGCAGGAATTTTTTGATTCTTTGAGACAAGCTAGCGGATGTGTTCAATGATTGAGATTAGTAGATGAATTATGATTTTCTAAAGATCACTTAAAAAAGCGGAATTCAATCATCAAAAATAAATCTTAAGCTAGCTCTTTGCTATTGTTCAAAGCAAAGACCTTAGTTCCAATGTCCTTTATCTCTCTTGTAACCCCTTGATGTATTGTGCCAGTTGCCTTGAACATAAGAAGTTCTACCACGAGGTGGAACGCGATAATATCCGTTATTATAAACATAATTCCCTCTGTTGTAGGAATAATAACCAGACACCCATACGTGGCGAGGTGATGGTGCAACCACAATTACTTCATTGGCCATCGGAGGAGGGCCTGTTGCAACAACATATCCACTGCATCCCGTAAGTAATTGACTTCCGCTAATCAGCGCTAATAATACTCCTGTGTATTTCAGAGTTTTCATGTTTTACAATTTATTTAATAATGTAGCACAAAGATGATTTCCTCAATTAGCAATTGTGTTACAGAAAAAATAGAAGAATTACACACATCACACATTCGACAGTTACCTACTACTACATGTGAAATCTGTAACATAATTTCAAAATGATGTAACTCTTGCATGAACCAAGAAGAGAACTTTGAATGATGGAGACATTAATCCCGGAAATATTTGGCGGCATCGAATTCGTCAGGGTATGTTCGCTTTCGGAGAGTCAAAAAAAGAAATTCTGGCGATCTCCGATATCAAAAAAGGTCATTCTGATCCTTCGCGACAAAGAATTACTATCCGATTGCATTTCTTATAAAGATTACTGCGACTTTGAATCGTCCAACCTTGCATCAACTTAAATCAGGGTGCCTGCTTATGCCTTTTCTCGTACTGTCAAACCCTAGTGCATTAAATTGAGTAACTTGAACATTGTACTATTTGTTGTCCTTGCTTAAGCAAAGAATCCATGCGTGTATCCGTAATCCGAAAAAATGTAAAGTTTCTTCCCGACTCAAGCCGGGTGGTTGCGCGATACTTTATGAATGGCGAGCAACGAACTCAGAAAATGGTGAGCCGCATCATGACGCTGAATGAAAAGCAAGTTACCTATGCACTCGAGCACACCTTGCGTGAATTTGCAAGTAGGCACAGAAACATTTCAAAAGTCTTTCTAAGACACTGCGGCAACATTCAAGGTATTATTGAAAACCTGCAAATCAATTATGCCGATTTATCGGATGAACGAAGAATGCTCATCGGTTCTTATTGCACCATGGAATATGCTATCGAATCAGCTGCATTTTTCAACCCGTCTATCGTTGAGGATTTTGATCAATTGTATTTGGAGAAAGGCGAGAAGAGAATTATCATTTCTTTTCGAGCAACAGGGGAAGGGCATATTTCTTCGATTGTTTTTAGAAGGGGGATATTGGATAAAAATAATGACTTACAAGTAATGAAAGTGGGTGGCTATATTGATAAAGCTGAGGTCTCTCACAAAAAAATGTACAACAAAAAACGCTTTATTAAAAAATTGGAGGAGATGCGTATTCCTGATAAATATTCAACAAGCATCATGCTGGACCTTCCTGAAAAATTTGAATACTATGGATTGAAAAGCGCGGTCAACAAAGTTTTGGATGACCCAATGATTAGCACTGAACGGAGAAGAGCTCTTGAAGAAATGACCTGGTTGGCAGACTCTTTTTACGATATTCAATTTAAACACGATTCCGACATTACCGAACGAGTCATATTTCCTGTATCGGATTCAGAAAGCAGAGGAATTGAAGATGCGCGATTTGTTCGTTTTGTTGACGATGACAAAACGGAAAAAATATACGCTACCTACACGGCTTACAATGGTCACACGATTCTCCCCAAACTTCTTTCAACAGAAAATTTTTATACTTTTCGTGTTATGCCGTTGCACGGAACCGGTGCGATGAATAAAAACCTGGCGATGTTCCCACGAAAAATAAAAGGCAAATATGTTATGCTTTCGCGGATCGATGGCGCGAACAATTATTTGATGTATTCGGACCGGCCAACAGTATGGAACAAGCCGGTACTAATTCAGGAGCCGCGTTATCCGTGGGAGTTTGTTCAAATAGGAAATTGTGGATCACCTCTATGGACAGAAGAAGGTTGGTTAGTGATTACACATGGAGTAGGACCGATGAGACGTTACTGCATCGGAGCTTCACTCTTTGATCTCGATGATCCATCAAAAGAAATAGGAAGGCTTGATGAACCATTGCTTTCTCCCCGCGAGGATGAGCGAGAAGGTTACGTACCTAACGTAGTATATTCATGCGGAGCAATCATTAACAACAGTAGTCTCATTTTGCCTTATGCAGTGTCTGATTTCTCCTCAACGTATGGCGTAGTAGATATGCCTGAATTACTTGATGCACTTAAGAGACATTAGACTTAAGATGTAAGACATAAGAAAATAAGAGAGGACAATCCAAGTCTTATGTCTAGCGTCTTTCGTCTATTAATCTAGTTTATAAAACTCATCGTATGCCTGAAGCACGGTAAGATGAGAAATCAAATAAGCTAGTGAACTTTCAGCTCCTTGATTTCTATTAACACCATAATTTTCAAAGCCATCACAGCAACCTTTAGTTTCAAAATCATAAAGGCTCATACGAAGATCATTCTCGCCTAAGAACCACATGAACGAGGTGTACAATTTATTCAGATACTCTTTGTCCTTTGTTAAATGAAAAGCTTGATGATACATTAATACCATTGCCATAGCATCAATCGGCTGTTGCGCGAACATAGATCGCTCACCATCTTTTTTATACCAGTCTTTGTTACCAACAATGGATAAATAGCCGTCTTTCAGTGTGACACTGGTCAGGAAATTCATGGTGCTCATCGCCACCTCTGTAATTTTATCATCATTCAATATTCGGGCAGCATGTAAAAGAGCCAGGGGCAATATTCCATTATCGTAGGCTAACAACGGCTCAAACCATTTCCAATCATGCGTCTTATTATTTTCGTAATGCTTGATCAGGATGAGGGCAAAATTTCTCAATCTCTCAGTCATTCCATCATCAGATGGATTGCTTCGCAGATAATAACTAATACCAATCATGGTGTTGGCGATGCTTCGTATCGACTTAAGTTTTTCAAAATTAGGAGCGGCGTCAAAGAACATCAACTTGGCGGTTTGGTAGTAAGCATCGTTTGGTGCATTACCCAGCAAATAGCCGAGCGCCCAAATGGTTCTTCCGAAGCAATCTTCCGAGCCCACCTCATCCAAAAAATTCCGGCTGAAACTTAAAAAATTTCTAAATGAACCATCCTTGTTTTGCATGTAGTGGATGAAGCTCATGTAGATCGGAGAGAGTTCAAGGGCAAAGGAATCCTTTGTTTGTCGGTAGGTCATCAGCACCATGAGCAGTGCGCGAGCATTGTCATCCAAACAGTATCCCTCTTTGAGGTTCGGGATTCCAAATTTTGCATGCTGAATAATTCCTGTGTCGTCTGTCAAGCGTTTGATGTGAGCAAGCGAAAAAGGGGGAAGTATCAGCGGATCAATGATCGTTTCTTTTTTCACCACCGCTTTACGAGGTTCTTTTAGAACAACGTCAATCAATGCATTATATTTTGCTCCAATTTTTGGCCACGTTATTTGACTTCCATATTCGTAGGCTTTTTCCTGAAGGCTCTTCAACAAGGAAGGCTTGTCTAATAATTCATTTAAAATAGCGGATAATTCATCCGAATTATTAAAATTAAAAAGCCGGCCCCGTTCATTCGTCAATAATTCTGACGCATACCAATACGGTGTTGAGAGAACAGCACACCCCGAACCTAAAGCATAAGAAAGTGTGCCGCTTGTAATTTGAGCTTCATTGAGATAAGGGGTGATGTACACATCGCATGCTGCTAAATATTTGAATAACTCCTGCTCATCGATAAACTCATTAAGAAACAACACGTGATCGATGACATTGAGATTTTTAATTAAGCGGAGAAGATAATTACGATATTCTTCGCCTGAATGACGCAGAACATTTGGGTGAGTTTTTCCTAGAACCATGTATAATACCTCTGGATGACGCTCAATAATTTTTGGCAAGGCCTTCACTACAGTTTCAATCCCTTTGTTGCGACCAATAAAACCGAAGGTGAGTAAGATCTTTTTATTTTCTAATTTAAATTTCTTTTTGGATTGGGTGGGGTCAAAATGAAAATCGGGTACACCGTGTTCAATGAAAATTATTTTTTCCTCAGGCACATCATAGACACTGGTAAGAAATCCAATAGCCATATGGCTCATCACCACAATTTTACTTGCCTTCTTACATATTTCTTTAAGAACGGCTTTTTCGTTATAGGAAGGAGATTTGAGAACGGTGTGAAGCGTTACGATAAGAGGAATTTCAAGTCGATGAAGCAACGGAAGAATGTAAACTCCGTTTTGTCCACCAAAAATTCCAAACTCGTGCTCGAGGATGCATAGGTCTGCACCACTAAGGTTAATGAAATTGGCTGCCTCCAAATAATCAGCCTGCTGCTCTTGATGGATTATTAATTTTACTTCTTTAGGATAAGCATAGACTTGCTCGAAATCATTAAGTGCAACAACGAATGGAGCATTGGTAGTAACATCGTTATTATTTGACATGCTATGGACCAGGTTCTTTGTAAAAGTACCAATGCCACACTCGCGAGGAGGATAAGTGCCGATGTATGCAAGCTTCATTAAATAAAAGTTTATCAATCGGTCAGTACGACCATGCAAACAAAAAGAAGGAAGTTAGTTATAATAAAGTTGTACGAACCACCTTATTCAGTATCAACGCGTTACTACTTTTCTAGTTCGTAAGCGTTATGAGATTATTGTTTTGCTTTCGTGTGGAGACGATAGAACTTACTTTTTTGTATTGGGCCGCTGACTATATCAATGCTTGGTTTCGTTTCGCGAATTTGAGCCGATTCTTTTTCTCTATCCCCAACGAGTATCCCATTAAGAAAACTTTTCATATTAAATTCGCGCATTTTTTCTGAGACTTTCTGGTAATAGATGACACGCTGTCTGTTGATTTTCAGAAGGCTATCGTAGATTTCGGATGCTATTATAGGACGTTTCATTTTTTATGTAGTGTAAATCTTGTCACAGCAATGTTACAGCCAATTGATTCATAAGTATTGTACATCGCTGCAAGAGAGTTACAAAATTCACGCATTGTTGCTGATCTTGTTGTTGTCTTATGGAGTTATAGCATAAAACTAAGAGCCTTGCCTTTTTATTAGCAAAGCTCTTAAGAGAGATTAAATTATTTTCTATTCTTTAACTATTGTATTGCCAGCCATAATAACGGCACCTGTTCTTGCCAGTGCGCGACCATTGAGCGAAGCACCAGTATCGAAGGTGATGGATTGCATCGCTAAGACCGTTCCTTTGAATACTGAAGTAGTTCCAAAGGTGGCAGAACTTCCTACTTGCCAAAAAATGTGTGATGCCACTGCACTACCAGTAAGGATTACTTTGCGCCCAGAAGTTGTAGTAAGTGCTGACGCAATCTGAATGATGAAGACTGCATCGGCATTTCCTTTTGCATCGAAAGTAAGATCACCAGATGAAATCGCCAACGAAGAAGTTGATTTGTAAAGACCGGGTGTAAGCGTAAGCCCACCAATATTCCCAGACAAGGTAACGATGTCGGTGGCAGTTCTTCCTGCTGCATCATTATAGGCCGCTGTCAAATCAAGTTTTGCTTGCGTGGCAATGTTATCATTGACGTGTTGTGTTCCTGTCAATATGCCGGGAGGAAAACCACCTACCGAAGTGCCTGGACTTAATGCTAAGTCTCCGGTAATATTTGTTGCCCCGGTGTTGGTTATTCCTGAACCTGCAAGAACCGCGATGGTGGATGAACTTCCCAGTGATACAAGAGCCGGATTAGCAGCCTGAACGGGAATCACAACAGGGTTAGGTGTTGTTGCCGGTGCAGGATCACTTTTGCTGCACGATGCAAAAAAGATAGCCGATGCGATAGCAAGGGTTGATACTAATTTTATTGTTTTCATTTTGTTTGTTTTTAGAATTCCCGAGTAACGGGCGACTGTGAATAATTTTCAAGCCGCAAGGTTGCGCACCTCTACACACAGATCATTTTCAACAAGCAAAGGTGAGAAGAAGTCAAAATGAAAGCATTACACTCTTGTAGATGAGTCTTGTACATATTACTGATGCTACTTTACTATAAAAAAAGCGACACCCTCTGGTGTCGCCTTTATGAAAATTACTTACGAAATTTGATCACTCAGCTTAGCGATGATCATCCTTCTTGTCTTTGTGATCGTCCCTATGGTCGTCTTTGTGATCATCCTTATGGTCGTCCTTGTTATCACCTCTGTGGTGATCTCTATCGTCATCATCCTTATCATTTGAATCTTCACATTTCTTATGGATCTGAATATTGCCACTGCAAGATCTCCCGGATAATATTCCGGATGCATGATAGCCATTTGACAGTTCGATACTGAAGCTGTCATTGCTGCCATTGTCTACAACTATCACCTTGTAAGTGACAGCGGTATGATCGTTGAGTTTAGCAGCGCCTTCAATCTGACGTGTGTTCGCATCGATTACGATGTAAGCGGTAACACTGGTGCTCTTCACCTTAACATTGTTTTTATGATCATTGTAGGAAAGATCACCCCAGAACTTATTATCCTTGATGCCACCTGAAACTGCAAAAGTAGCTTTGTCATGAGACGATACATTAATCCATCCACCACCAGTTACAAAACTTCCGCAGATTGGAGGAGGAGGTGTTGTGCCGCCTGATGAACTTCCGCAAGCAGAAATTGTATTTTCGATCATCGTCACAGCACCATTCAATGCCCAGATTCTTCCTTCAACACTTGAACCGGAAGTCATGGTAATGGTAGTATTGGCAATAACTGATCCGATGAATTGAGCGCCATCGATCGTTGCCGATGAACCCACTGCCCAAAACACATTCGAGCCGCTGCAAGTTTGATTGTTGTTGTTCAATGCGATCACGTTGGAACCTGTCATGGTAACAAGCGTAGTTCCCAATTGAAAAATAAACAACGCATCATTGTTTCCTAGAAAATCAAGATAGACCGTACCATTCACTTGCAAATTGGCAGAAGGTGCAAATTTATAAACGCCTGGTGTGAAGGTCATGCCATCTAACTGCGTAACACCTGCATAGGTGGTATCAGCAACTTGGGCTACCAGATAATTGTAAGTAACGACAGCGTCATTGTGTGCTTGTGCTGCTACTGGTCCGCCAGCGTAAATAGTTCCGGTTACCATTCCCAATCCGCCAGTCACTGTTCCAGGACCTGAGATGGAGTTGATTGGTGTTGGTTGGAAACCAGTAATAGCTGTGCCCGGGCTCACGCCTAAATCTCCGGTGATGACCGACAGCCCATCACTCGTGACGGTTGTTGCAGCCAAGACGGCAAAGTTAGTTGTACCTACAGGCACGGAAAGTTGCAAGGTCTTTGCAAGCATGAGATCTCTGCTGGATAGACTAGCGGTAGCTAATCCTCCATTGGATGATGGGCCGAGGGTTTGATTAGCGCACCCCGCTAATAACGCAGCGGATACAATAGCAACCGCTGAGAAAATATTTTTTCGTAACATTTTTTGTTTGTTAAACTTCGCTACTGGCGACACAGTTGTGAATAAATTTCACAATGTAAATGTGGATTCCTTTAAGGCGGTTTGCATTGTAAAATTTAAGCGAAGAGTTGCAGGTTTTACGTCTGCCTGAATATTCAAAATGGCAAATCACACTCGATCCATATACCATTTCAATTCCTTTTCCATTTTTTTATAACTAAAAATGGAGGTGATGATTTTTTGTAAACGAACAAATGCAGTTTCACTTTTCACTACATAATCGGTGGCTCGGTGATGCATACAGTTGATGGCGACATCGATTTTATCCTGCGAGGACAACATGATGACAGGAATATCCGGATTGATAGCATTTATTTTATCCAATGTGTCTAATCCATTCATGGCCGATTTATCAATTCCGTCAAGATGATAGTCAAGAATGATTACATCAGGGTTGTGCTTCAAATTCTTAATACAAAGCTCTCCCGTTGAATAGGTTTCAATTATAAAATCGGCACGTTGAAGAAAATCGATTTCCAACGATTTCAAGAACACAGCGTCATCATCAACCAGGAAAAGCTTTATTTTTTCAATTTTCATTTTTAGTATTTTTAATCAAGTGAAGTTCTTCTTCTAATTCTCTGCAAGCCTGATTACAAACATTCTCAAGTTGTAAAACCAAGTCTTGAATTTGGTCGGACTGCTGTTGTGTGGTTGCGTAATCTTTTAACTGCTTGGCCATGTTTTCAAAATTTGGGCTAATGCCCATAATCGAAAAGGAGGGAATCATTTTGTGCACCGCAGCATGCAGTAAATTCCAGTCTTTATCCTGGAAGCTTTGCTTCATCGTATGAACTAGTGGAGGGGTTTGTTCCAAGTAAAGAGAAATCATTTCCATCATTAACGTAGGATCTGATTTTGTTCGGTGCATCAAATAATCCAGGTCAATGCATTTTTCGTTTTTCTTTGCACTTTCTTCTTCACTATTTTCTAGAAACTGCTTGATTGGTTTTTTCACTAGTCCAACTATTTTGCTGTAAAGCATTCGTTCGTCTACCGGTTTGGCGATGTAGTCATTCATGCCGACAGCTTTGCACTTGGCCAAATCGGCAGTGGTTACATCGGCAGTTAAAGCAATGATCGGAATCTTGGATTTCATTACGTTACGGATATAATCTGTTGCTTCAAAGCCATTCATTTCAGGCATTTGCAAGTCCATCAAAACAACATCGTATAATTTATTTTGTAATTTTTCGATTGCAATTTTTCCATTTCCGGCAATGTCTCTTTCAAATCCAAAATCATCCAACAGTGTTTTCATCAACAATTGATTGAGCGCCATGTCCTCCACCACCAATACTTTTATGTTTTTAATTTCCGGGTTCAACTCCAGCAACTCCTCAATAATTTCCGGGTTATCATTAGTTTTATTGAAATCAAGAATGAAACTGAAGGTAGAACCTTCACCTACTTTACTTTTCACATTAATGCTGCCACCTTGCGGCTCTACCAATTGTTTTACAATTGCCAAGCCTAATCCTGTTCCTCCATATAAACGCGATGTGCCGCTGGATGCCTGACGGAAGGATTCAAAAATCTTAGTTAAATTTTCTTCTTTTATGCCGATACCTGTATCACTCACTGAAAATTCAATGGTAGCTTTCTCCTCGTCTTCGCTCATCAAACGAACACCTACCGTAATTTTTCCTTTAGACGTAAACTTTACCGCGTTGCTCACCAGATTTAATATAATCTGATGCAGCCGTACAGGATCTCCCATCAATACTTCTGGAATTCGGTCATCGTATTCTTTAACCAGTTCTAAATTCTTTTCCTGAATTTTAGGCTCAAACAAATGCAGCATGGCGGAGATAGACAGCGACATTTTGAAAGGTGTTTGCTCAAAAGTCATCTTTCCGGCATCTACCTTTGCTAGATCGAGAATATCATTGATGAGCACAATCAATGCATCACCACTCATTTTTATAGCTGTTAAATATTCTCTTTGCTTTGCCGACAAATCGGTTTTCAAAATCACTTTTGTAAATCCGATAATGGCATTCATAGGCGTGCGGATTTCATGGCTCATGTTCGACAAAAACTGTTGCTTCGCTTTTACTGCGTCTTCTGCTTTGGCTTTGGCTCCCTCTGCAACCTCTGTGGCTAACTCAGCAGATACTTTCGCCTCTTTCAGTTCTGTTTCGTTTCTTTTTTGATCAGTTACATCTCTGGCTACCACTACCACGCCTTGCACGGCTCCCTCTTCATCTTTATAGATGGAACCATTAAACAAAACATCCGTTAGTTTATGATCCTTGATGGTGAGTTGATAATCGACAACAAAACCTCGTCTATAAATTTCCTGGTAACCCATCCGTGCTTTCTCGGGTTCAGTGAAGTAGCCAAAAAAATCGGTGCCGATTAATTTTTCCCTGGATGATCCTGTGATTTTCACCGAGGCATTGTTGACATCGGTGATCTTCCCTTCCGGGCTAATGGTAAACATTGGATCACGACTCGCTTCAATCAGGCTGCGGGCATAGTTGGCAATGATTAATTCAGCGGCATGTTTTTCTTTTTGATCGTTTTGAAAGGCTAGTTCCTTGTGGGCAAGAATGAGTTCGGCTGCCCTTTTTTCTTTTTCATTATTTTGAAAAGCGAGCTCTATATTAGCAACGACTAGCTCGGCTGCTCTTTTTTCTTTTTGATCACTTTGAAACATCAGCTCCGTATTGGCAACGATCAGTTCTGCTGCTCTTTTTTCTTTTTCATCCCTTTGATAGATAAGTTCCGTATTGGCCACCAGTAACTCAGAAGCCCTTTTTTCTTTTTCGTTGTTTTGAAAAGCAAGTTCGATGTTGGCCAAGGCCAGCTCAGCAGCCCGCTTCTCTTTTTCCTCATTTTGAAAGACGAGTTCGGTGTTGGCTACGAGAAGTTCAGCCGCCCGTTTTTCTTTTTCAGTATTTTGAAAAGCAAGTTCAATATTAGCCAAGACCAGTTCAGCGGCCCTTTTTTCTTTTTGATCATTTTGAAAGACAAGTTCCGTATTGGCAATGATTAGCTCAGCCGCACGTTTTTCTTTTTCCGCATTTTGAAAAATAAGTTCCTTGTTAGCAACAATAAAATCGGCAGCTCGCTTTTCACTCTCTTTGTCGCGAACGGCAGATTTTTTCTTAGTAGCAACTGGCTTATCCGATTTTTTCTTTTTTGCCATTTTCTGGTAAGATAACGTTCTCTAATTCTGAATTTCCGATTTCCTCAAGCGGGATTCGCTTCTTGTCTTTTAATAGTTTGAAATGTGTTGGTGACAACCCCGTGACTTTTTTAAATTGATTCGATAAATGTGCAACACTGCTGTAATTGAGTTTGTAGGAGATTTCCGTCAGGTTAAGCTCGTCGTATAGAAGTAACTCCTTCGCTCTTTCAATTTTATTGACGATGATAAATTGCTGAATGGTAATCCCTTTTATTTCAGAAAATAAATTGGACAAGTACGTATAATCGTAATCCAATTTTTCGCTGATAAAGTCTGAGTAATTCATTTTTGGTAACTCATCCGAATAGTGAATCATTTCAGTAATTACATTTTTAATCTTCTCGATTAACACGGCTCGCTTATCGTCCATTAACTCTAGCCCGGAGTCAAGCAAGCCCGCTTTTAGTTGGTCGTGTTGTTCTGTGGTAAGTGTTTCCATGATTTCTATCTCGCCCAAGTCCACCACAATAAAGTGAAGCCCAAGTTTTTTCAACTCTTCTTTCACTGCCATTTTGCAGCGGTTGCTCACCATGTATTTGATGTAGATTTTCAAGCAATTCCGGGGTTATGTGGGAGTGAACAAAGGTGACCCCGTACACTCATTAAAGTGTTACACTCTTAGTGAGGAAATCTTACATAGATCACAGGTATTTGCCATGCCAAAAAATAAAGAGCCTCATATAAGGCTCTTTTAAATGTTTTCTAGAAAAGTTGCAGGCATCCTAAGGATGCGTGATTATTTCATCCTGCCATTTCTATTTTACATTTTTGACAGTCAAATCTTTAAATGCTTTGCCGAGTTCATCCATGTCGTGGTTAAATTCAGTTTTGAATTTTTCCCAGTTCTCTTTTCCTTCTGCCTTGTACTCGTCCAAGTGCTTTTTCATATCGCTGTTTTTTTGTTCGAGTTTAGCGATCTTCAGTTTATAGTCAGCAGCAGCTTCGCGTTTTTGTTCTTTGATTCTTGCATTGAATTCGGCAATACTTCTATCGTTGGCAGCAATTTTGTCGGCTGTTTCTTTTCGGTAACTTTCAATATCCGCCAAATATTCTTCATTGGCTTTCGCTAAATCTTTATTGGCTTCATTTACGTCTTTTTGTGCTTCCTCTACTTTCTTAGCAGGAGAATTGCAGTTTGTTAGAGTCGTGGCCGCCATAAATGCAGCGGCTGCCAACGTTAAAATTGATTTTTTCATTTTGATTGATTTAAAAATTGGAGGTAGTAAGAGGCAAAGGTGGGCGCTCTTCGATGCAAAAGCATTACACAATGATCAATGAATGTTACATCGATCACAGGTTTTCCAGGTTGCCTTTGCGCTTTAGCTTTAGTTGTTTGAAAAAGGAAGGAGAGAGGCCGGTGATTTTTTTGAACTGATTAGATAAGTGAGCCACACTACTATAATGTAGCTTATAAGCAATCTCTGTTAGATTGAGTTCGTCATATAATAATAATTCCTTTACTCGTTCAATTTTATTGATGATGATGAATTGCTGAATGGTGGTTCCTTTTACTTCAGAAAATATATTAGACAAGTACGTGTAATCGTAACCTAATTTCTCACTGATGTAATCCGAGTAATTGACTCGGGGCAATTCATCGGAGTAATGAATTAATTCGGTGATCACATTTTTTATTTTTTCGATCAGGATACTTCTTTTATCATCCAAAAGTTCCAATCCTGACTTGAGAAGGTTTGCTTTCAGAAGTTCGCGTTGATCTTGGGTAATGTCTTCCATCACCTCTACCACTCCAAGGTCAATTACTACATATTTTAATCCTAGTTTTTGCAGTTCTTCCTTCACGATCATTTTGCATCGCAGGCTGACCATGAATTTGATATATAGTTTCATTTCATGTGTTAATATTTATTTTTTTATGGTCACATGGAATCGCCCTGTTGAACTATCGTACCGTTTGGTTTAGAGCATCTTAATCGCGATTTCAGCGACGAATTCAACGCTTTAGATTAGGAATCAGTGAATTATGTAACATCTATTTTGAGTTATGTAAAGTTACCGATAATCAACTTATTAACCTTTGCATATAACAATCGAGTGATATGATTTCAACTTGTTTGTAGCTGATTAAATCTAATTTTTTTATGAAGACTGAAATTAACAACGACAACCTTTACAAGGAAGGGACAATTATTTGCGCGAAGATAGAACCCACACTAAAACTTCTCATTACCAAATATCGTCAGCGCATTTATTATTGTACAGTGGTAGGTCACCCTGATCAAAACAACCTGGCGTATTTTGAAAGTGAGCTGACGCTGCCATTATAGGTAATCAACACTTAGTATTTTCAGGTCGTGATTAAAAATATAATGTCGCGGGATGCCCGTGGGTATATCCACTTTTTCAATGGCTTGCGAGTCGATAGCCTCGAGATACATCATCAACGCCCTGAGACTATTGCCATGAGCAACGATCAATATATTTTCTTTAGCCTTTAGTTTGGGCTCAATCTCCAATTGGTAATAAGGCACCGTTCTTTTATACGTGTCTTCCAAACTTTCTCCATCAGGAGGACGAACAGCATAACTCCTTCTCCATAATTCAACTTGTGCAGCTCCATATTCCTTTATGGTATCGCCTTTGTTTAGTCCTTGCAAGCTTCCATACATTCTCTCGTTCAACGCTGAATTCTTTTTTACAGGAATATCTTCTTGCTCGATTTCTTTTAAAATAATTTCTAATGACTCTTGTGCGCGTTTCAGTGTGGAAGTGTGAGCCGCATCATAATGATAGCCTTTCAGTTTATGGCCTGCACGAAGTGCTTCTTCTTTTCCAACAGTGGTAAGTTCTACATCCAGGTTTCCGGTAAACCGGTTCTCTAAATTATAAACGGATTGCCCGTGACGGACTAAGGTTAAGAAAGCCATTTTAAGATTTAGTTATTTATTGTTTGTGAAAGTATGAATAAAATAAATCGAAGCCTGAAAACATATACAAGTAATGTCAGACTCTTGAAAATATGTGAAGGATACAACTCATTCTCGATATTATACAACATAAGTTACTGGCAATAATTCCAACTTGGAATAATTTTAGTTTCAAAAAGGGGACTTATGGAAAACAAAAAAAAGAAGGTGCTGATTGCACTTGACTATAATCCAACCGCAAAGAAAATAGCTGAAGATGGGTATGCGTTGGCCAAAGCCATGCATGCGGAAATTATCTTATTGCATGTAGTAGCAGAGCCGGTGTATTATTCTTCGACTGAATATTCACCGATTATGGGATTCACCGGATATATGGATGCTGGTCAACCACAATTAACCAATGAATCACTAAAAAAAACATCCCAGCATTTTCTGGATAAATCAAAGCACCATTTGGGCGATGGGTCGATTAAAACATTAGTGAGCGAAGGAGATTTTGCTGAAACGATTTTGAAAACGGCAAAGGACCTTCATGCTGATATCATCGTGATTGGCTCGCACAGCCGAAGATGGCTGGATGAAGTATTGATGGGAAGCGTTACCGAAAAGGTATTGCACCACAGCACCATTCCCCTTTTCATTATACCGACCAAACAAAAAAAATAAAAATTAACCCGATGAGTGAATACAAATTATTTGAACCTACGAAAGTGGGATCAATTGAACTGAAAAACCGCATGGTGATGGCACCGATGACGCGATGCAGAGCCATTGGAAACATACCCAACGAACTTATGGCAAGTTATTACGAACAGCGCTCGGGTGCTGGTCTCATCATCACCGAAGGTACATCGCCATCACCTAACGGACTTGGTTATGCACGCATACCCGGTATGTTTAGCCAACAGCAAATGGACGGATGGCAAAAGACAACATCGGCTGTGCATAAAAACCAGGGAAAAATAATTGTTCAGTTGATGCACACCGGAAGGATAAGCCATCTGGACAACATGCCTGTTGGTTCAATGATCATTGCGCCTTCAGCAGTAAAAGCCGCTGGTCAGATGTGGACGGATTCGAAACAGATGCAAGACTTTATAGTGCCAAAGGAAATGACATACGAAAACATCCAAAGCACAGAAGAAGAATATACAAGGGCTGCTAAAAATGCATTAGCAGCTGGATTTGATGGCGTTGAATTGCATGGTGCCAATGGTTATCTCCTGGAGCAATTTCTCTCTCCGTACAGCAACATCAGGACAGACAATTATGGTGGCAGCATTGAAAACCGTTGCCGCTTTGTGCTTGAAGTTGTAACTGATGTGGCCGAAGCCATCGGAAAAGATAAAACGGGAATTCGTTTATCACCTTATGGCACAGCCAGCGACATGTCTTACTATGCTGAAATACAAGCCACCTATGACTATTTATCAAAGCAACTCAATCTACTTGATATTGCTTATATCCATTTGGTCGACCACTCCGCTATGGGTGCACCCGAAGTGCCCATCGAAATGAAACAAATGATCAGGAAAAATTTTAAGAACACTATTATTCAGGGCGGAGGTTATGACAAGGCAAGAGCGGAGGCGGATATACAAAGCGGACTCACTGATCTTGTCGCATTCGGTAGACCGTTCATAAATAATCCAGACTATGTGGAAAGGCTGAAAAACAATTGGCCTTTGTCTACGGAACTGAAGATGGATCTGTTTTATTCGGCTACCGAAAATGGTTATACCGATTATCCTAGTCTTAAAGCCGGAGTGGACAAACTTCAACCGACATTATGACTTATCCTATCATTCATCATTCTCCTGTAACTCATCAACTTTCGCCAACCGGATTTGAAGAGGCATACTACAATTCCAGACTACGACATTCATTACAAGACTTGGCAATTATCGAAAGTATTTCGCAAGAGCTTATTACTGACGCGCTACAGAAATCTTTAGAAGCATGCCACATGTTGGGAATAAAGAGCGAACGTCATTTTAAAAAAATTTATGTGTTTGATGAAAAGGATGGAACCTTATATACAGATTGGATGATGAGTCGGAATGGATTCAATTTAATAGTCATGCAAATCCCATCACTCGATACAAAAATAGCACAATGGTTATGGGAATTGGCAGAGTCATAAAATCGGTGAATGATGTAAGCCTTTTGAAGAACATTGTAAGACACTTTCCTAATTAATGACTCATTTTTATAAAAACTAAAAAATCATGAACGCATTCAAAAATATGGTGTCGGTTATCGGAGTGTTATTTCTCGCTTCAACAATACAAGTTTCTGCACAAAGCAGTCAACTTGAAACGGATCAAGGTATTGCAGCATCCATTGCGCCTTATGATGCAGATGTTCGGCTCGCTATTTTGAAAGCCAGTGAGTATCCGGAGGTGTTGACGCAACTGCAAAAAAACCAAAGCCAATCTGTTGCCTCATTTCAAAAGACAATTGGAGGTTTCAGCAAGAAAAAACAAACATGGTTTTATACGCTCACCCGGTATCCCGATTTGATGCACACGTTGGCAACTCTTCCTGATAAACAAAGTGAAAGTGTTGTTTATAAATTATTGCCTAATCAAGATCCTGATTTGCAAGAGGCTGCGTGGGAATTGTATCACAAGGACAAGAAAGACTTGGTAAATGTAGATAACATCGATGTTGTTGCACAACGCGAATTTGAGAGAACGATTCAACACCTCAATGAACCAGCAAGAGTGGCCTTTCAGAAACTGGCTACCTTGCCCGATGTGTTGACGTTGCTTACGAATAATGTTGATCTCACAATTAGGTTGGGTGAAAATTATGGAAACAATCCTACTCGAATGATCAATCACCTCACCGCCCTTCACGACAGTTTGGAAGTGCAAAATCAATATGAAGCAGCAGCTTTTAAAAAGCAAATGGCTGACGATCCTCAAGCCATGAATGAGCTGAGTCAAGCCAGTAATGCCTATGCGAATTCGAATGGCTATGACGCATCAAATCAGAATTATTCAAGCAATCCTTATTATAATAGTAATCCAAATTATTATGGCAACCCATACTCGTACTGGTTTGGTTATCCTTCGTGGTACGCTACACCATCATGGTACCCGGGAGGTTTTGGCTATAACTCCGGTTTCTATTTCGGCGTAGGTGGGCTCGGTTTGTACGGTTTTCCATCGTATGGTTTCTCCAACTGGTTTTACAATGGAGGCTATTACCGACATTATCCTAGCTTATATCGTCAGTTCGGAAATTATTATCATGGCAACGTGGGTAGCAATCGGGTGATGGGTTCCGTCAATCGTGGATTTATGGGCGTTGCACATAATCATTATAATGGAGCAGGACGATTGAATACACTCACATCACCCTCTAATTATAATCGGCAGAGTGTACAACAACATCAAAATACGGGAAGGGTTACAACACATTCCAGTGCAAATACATATCACTCACAATCATGGGGTGGATATGGAGGTAAAAGCAATTCGACTGGTGGAGGTTCTCGTGGCGGCATGCACAGCGGTGGATCGGGTAGCGGCGGAATGCATGCCGGTGGAGGAGGACATAGTAGTGGTGGTGGTCATGGTGGCCGTCATTGAAACCTGAAATTAATGACGTGATGACTAAGATCTTGTTCGCTCGTTTTGTATCGTTTGCTTATCGGATGGTTTTTATAATCCGAGATCTTGTTAAGATGTCAATAACCTGAAGGATGATAAATAAAATCCGAAAAGCAATTGTTGGTGGCCTTCTTGGTACAGCCGCCATGACTTTGGTATTGTTTGGTGGGCCTATGTTTGGCATTCCTAAAATAAGCCCTCCTCAAATGCTAAGCTCGATGTTCCGTTTTTCAATACTGGATGGCTGGCTCGTGCACTTCATGATCGGGATAATTTTCGCGACGATGTATGTACTTGTTATTAGAACGCTTTTGAATAAAAATAAAATTATTAACGTGATATGGAAAGGGACAATCTTCGGAGTGTTCGCATTCATCTTCGGACAAATCATGATCAGTATTTTAAGCGCCCTATTTACCGAGGCACCACCAATAGTAGGTAGTGTGATACCGATGATGATGGAAAGTATATTAGGTCACGTCACCTTCGGAATTGTAGTCGCCTTGTATGTAAAATAGGTAGGAGACTCTTTAAGATATAAAGATCTTCAAGCCACTATAGGAATACTGTAGCTGACTTGGTGTTGAAAGCATGGTTAGATAAACTAGCCGTGCTTTTCTATTGGAAGGATTACAAAGAATGGTCAACTGATTCTACTTCGCTTTCTTTTTTTCTTTCTCCAGCTTTCTGAAATATCCTCTTGTCAGGAAATTATGTTTGAGGGCCTCCATGTCCTCATCCATTTTGTAGGAAGCGCTTTCGGAATTTTTTATAATTGTTCTGATCTCATGAGCCACTGCAGTGTCGGCAAGTAGCACGCCTACGGTATTATTCTTGTCATTCATTTTTGTTGTTATACCCTCCAAGCTTTTTGAAATCTTAGCCGCATTCGTGCTTACCTTTTTTATATTAAAAATTGCTCGCTTGAAAGCTGAAGTATAAGAAGTATCGGATAGGAGAGCAGGCACTAACCCTTTGCCTTGTTTCATTTGCTCGGCTACCGCATAAATTTCGTTTGAAGCTTTCGCAATATTTTCACCAGAAGTTTTAAAGCTGGCCACTGTCTGTCTCAAATCTTTTGCAAACGGACCTTCATTCAGCAGTTCGCCAATCAAACCCTGACCATTTTTTATTTTGCTCGAGATGGTTTTCAAATCAAAGGTGACGGATTTTGTGTTTTCACCTACTTCCTTCGCAATGTTGATCAGTTGTTGGGTGTCCGCGGGTGATACCGAATTAAGTGTATCATTTTCTTGAATGACAGCCGGAGAATCTCCAGGTTGAATTACCACGATCTTGTTTCCAATTAATCCATCGGACCCAATGGAAGCGGATGCGTTTTTGCGGATAAATTCATTTTGCTTTTCGCGTAGCGATAAGTTTACCGCGACTTCCCCCACGTGAAGTATTCTCACCGTTTTGACAACTCCAATCTGAACTCCCGAAAGCCATACTTTATCGCCTTCTTTTAGTCCTTCTACATTTTTAAAAACTGCCGAGACCACAAAAGTCTTGTTGAAGAAATTGCTGGCGCTGCCAATGAAAAACACAGCAATTAAAAATAAGATTGAGCCACCGGCTACAAATGCACCGAGTTTTGTTCGTTCTTTCACGTCGTCTTCTTCCATAAGTATTTTATTAATATTTAAAAAAAGGCGCCAACTCAGGATCCTTCGTATTCTTTAATTCATCAAATGTTGCCTCCACCTTGCTTTGCCCATCGATTAAAGCAATAACCCGATCCGCAGTTTGTTGTGCACAGCTGATATCGTGGGTGATAATGATCGAGGAGGTATTATATTTTTTACGAACATTTAAAATGAGTTCGTTAATTTCAGTTGACGTGATCGGATCAAGCCCAGCTGTTGGCTCATCGTAGAGCATGATTTTTGGCTTTAATATTAGTGTCCGCGCAATGCCGATTCTCTTTTTCATTCCTCCCGATAATTCGGCCGGTTTTTTTTTGGATGTCTCTTCCAATCCAACATCGTGCAGCGCTGTCTTGATCAATTCACTAAGTTCTTTTTTATCGAATAGTTGAAGATTTCTTTTCAGCGGAAACTCCAGATTCTCTTGCACTGTCATTGAATCATAGAGCGCACTATTTTGAAATGAGAAGCCAACTTGTTGCCGCATTTCATTTAATTTCTCTGGTGATAGAGAACGAACATTGTAACCCAGCACTTCAATTTCACCTTCATCAGGTTTCATGAGACCAACTATGCATTTGATTAAAACAGATTTCCCTGAACCCGAACGTCCAAGGATAGCCAGGTTTTCTCCCTTATGGAGGTCTAGGCTAATGCCTTTCAATACCTGCATTTCGCCAAATGATTTTTTCAAATTCTTTATCTGTGCAACTGTCTCGGAGTTCACATCAAATTGATTGGTCGGTTCTTCTTTGTTGTCGCTCATCATCGAAAGAGGTTAATGAATTGCAGTGACAAAAGATCAATGATAAATATTGATGACATCGAAACAACAACCGCCGTGTTAGCTGCTTTACCTACACCGATGGTTCCGTTTTCTGAATTATATCCCACGTAACAACTAATAAGGCCGACGGCAAAACCAAAGAATATGGCTTTTATAATGGAAGAAAAAATATCAAGAAAAGTGATTTTCGATGATACCTCATTAAAGTATAATTCAAACCCAGTGTTATTCATCGAATGAACCG
>Ga0207086_1079_pt1 | contig 23508 bp, 18 predicted proteins | sample Alteio_BWMinHeat_54_FD_153540 | JGI IMG/M metagenome (GOLD analysis project Ga0207086, IMG submission 153540) | Enriched cells from forest soil in Barre Woods Harvard Forest LTER site, Petersham, Massachusetts, United States -... | ecosystem: Environmental > Terrestrial > Soil > Temperate forest >... | reverse complement strand
TATCAAAATTTCCTCCTGGCAAATCAGTGCGGCCAATGCTGTGTTCAAAAAGCACATCACCGCTAAAAATCACTTTACCTGTGATGTCATAAAATCCAACGTGACCAGGTGAGTGACCGGGGAGAAAAAGAATTTTCCATTGAGTATTTCCAAATGCAATCACATCCTTCTCATCAATAAATTGGTCTGGCTCTGCTTCACGGTATCCTTCAAATCCATATACTGATGCATAATTCTTTACTGCTCTGAGTTGAGCTTCTTCGATTTTATGTAGAAGAAGAGGCGCCTTGTATTTTTCTTTAACAAAATTATTGCCCAATACATGATCAATGTGGCAATGGGTGTTGAGAATCAATTTTACTTTTAGGTTGTTGCCTTCAATGGATGAGTTCAATTCTTTCTGCTCTTCACGTGAATAACAGCCGGGGTCAATAATTACTGCCTCGCGAGTTTCATCATAGGCCACATAGGTATTTTCCGAAAAGGCATTGAATGTAAATGTTTGAATAAAAAGCATTGGGCAAAGGTAAAGTGTTTTACCGAATGGGTGTAATTCAAGTTTGATAAATCCCGCACTAATCGGCACTTTTGTCGATTAATTTTTTCTTCATGTACTACACGAGACTTCAAGTGGTTTGCGATTCCGAATTTTCAGAGATTCTCATGGCTGAAATTGCCGAGGCAGGGTTTGATACATTCATGGAAACAGATAAGGGGTTTGAGGCTTATACAGAAGGAAAGAAATTCGACTCGGACCTCCTGGATTCGATTTTGGGAAAATACCGACATGTATCTCCTCTTGTGTTTTTCCGCGATGAAGTCAAGAAACAAAATTGGAATGAAGAATGGGAAAAAAATGTTGAGCCGATTTTTGTGGAAGACCAATGTTTGGTCCGGGCAGAGTTTCATCACATCGAAAAAAAGTTTCTTTACGAAATTATCATTACTCCAAAGATGTCATTTGGCACCGGACATCACCAAACGACTTACTTGATGTTGAAAAACCAGATGCAAATTGATCATCAAGATAAAATAGTGATGGATGCTGGGTGTGGCACAGCCATTCTTTCAATCATGGCTTCAAAACTAGGGGCAAAAAAAATCGAGGCATTTGATATTGATGAATGGAGTGTCATCAATGGAAATGAGAATGCAGAAATCAACCGTTGCCAAAACATCACAATTCAACAAGGAAAAATCAATGGCCTGAAATTTGAAAATGACTTTGAACTTATTCTGGCGAATATTAATCGCAATATTTTGCTAGACGAGATGAAGTATTATTCTGCTGCGTTAGTGTCGGGTGGTCATTTGCTTTTGAGTGGTTTTTATGAAAAAGATATTTCCGATTTGAAGCAAGAGGCGCAAAAATTTGATCTAACTGAACTTCGTCGAGACAGTCGTGAGACTTGGGCTTGTCTTCTCCTTCAAAAAAAATAAATACCTGCCTGCTTCGTTTTGTCTTTGTTAACTATCCGGTTAGAACTTTCGCCATTTATTTCCGAACTTTCAAGCCTTTGTGACGTGAGAAAAGCATTATCCTTTTTGGCTGTAATCTCCTGTTTCTGCACTGATTCATGGGCACAAACAGAAGAACCTCATAAGCTTGATTTTCAAGACAGCGTGCGTGTGGCACTGGAAAACACAAAAGCCATTGACGCGACTTCCATTGCGGCCTCTTTTGGTGGTGCCTGGATTAACCTTGCGCCGGATCAACAGATCATGATCAAGCGGCAAGTCAAGATGATGAAGAAAAAAGGGTATCGTATTCAACCTCACTTTGTCAACTATTACGGAGCTATTGTAGCTGCATTAGATGTCGAAAAAATTGAGGCAACACGGTTTTCAGATTTTTTAAAAGTAGTTGGGAAGGCGGTCGAGAAAAATAGTAGCAATCATGTTAATATATTTCTTCACCAGGCTCGGGATTTCTTTGAACATCACGCGCTGAACTACGAAAAATATTTTCGGTTGCGCGCTACTGATGATGATTACACCTTCGATTTTCTGGAACCAAAAGGACTTGATACAACGCAAGTAGTTTACAACCCCAAGGCTGATTCTATTGCATCAACATTACCTGCTTGGCGAAAACCGGTTTCTCAGCCTCAACTTCTTGGACCTGTGATTGTATTCAGAAAAGTGTCTTTCACACTCATTACTCCATTTGATTCAACCTTTCTGAAAAACACTAAAGGAATATTTTCACTTCGTGACAGGATTTTTGTTGGCGAAGGTGGGCAATTTGATTGGTCGCCAGCAGGATTAAGTAAGGACTCGGTTTATTACGATTTCAATAAATACAATTTTAAAACTACGCAAGCTTCGATTAGCGCCGCACAGGGAAAGCTCACTTATGCTGGCCGATTAGCTGGCACGGTGCCAGGAACATTTGAGTTTAAAAGTGTTAATCATAAGGACAAGAAATCGATTTATCCCAGGTTCAAGTCGTACGAAAATAATGTTTCAATTCTTGGCATCGGCTCTGATCGGCTAAAGTATACTGGCGGCTTTGCTTTAGAAGGAGCGCTCATCACCAGTCAGTCAGTGAGCGGAAATCCTGCTACTGTTGAAGTGCTTGGAGAATCAGATAAAAAATTCAAAGCTGTATCTCGCTCCTTTTCCTTCCTTGATTCCACCATTGTAGCCAACAGCGCTCGAATGGTAATTTATCAAGGCAATGATTCATTGGTGCATCCTTCAATGCAGATGCGATATCAATACGGCAAAGAACAGCTGGTGTTAACAAAGGACAAAACACAATTGCGCAGAGCGCCATTTACTTCATCTTATTTTGGAATAGACTTCACTGCCGATGCAATTCGTTGGAATATAAAATCCGACAGTTTGGAAGTTCTCACGGAAGGAAGTGCACACGTTTCACCCATGGTTATAGAGTCGCAGGATTTTTTTGATCCGGAGGATTTTCGCCAATTGCGAGATCCAAGTTTTGATTTTAACCCATTACCGCTATTTGTAAACTATGCTACCCGATCAAACACACAGGATTTTTCGGTGTATGAACTTACCACTGCCACCAGAAAAATAGAGATCGTTAAAATGGCTGCCGACTTTCTTTCGCAAAAGGGAATGATTGATTACGATGCGCGTACTGGCAAAGTGCATGTAAAAAACAAAGCCATTCATTTTTTGGAATCAGCCAAAGGCAAAACGGATTATGACAACATGAAAATTCATTCGCTTGTCGATACCGTTGCCAACGCTACTATTAATTTCAAGAAAAATACCATGATCGTTCATGGAGTGGACGAATTCAAAATTAGCGATTCATTGAATGTGGTGGTGAAGCCGGATAGCAGTGTGATCACTTTTTTACATAACCGCGATTTAAAATTTAGAGGCACCATCAATGCCGGTAATTTTGAGATTACAGGGAGAGACTTCACGTTAAAATATGATAGTTTCTTTGTGGACCTTAAGCGCATCGATTCAATTCGTTTTTATGTTACAGAGAAAGATGGCAGACGCAGGCGAGTAAACAACTCGATGGTGGGCACTGATTCTACTGCTGCTGCTGCAGGTGGATTGCAAGCAGCGGCCAACAAAACTTCCGCCACCTTATATATTAATTTGCCCAATAACAAATCGGGTAAGGTCAGGTATCAAAATTTTCCTCGTCTTGATGCAAGTGCTGGTGGTGTGATTTATTTTGATCGAAAAGAAGTGCTGAATGGAGCCTATGATCGATCTGTATTTTTTGTCGTTCCTCCTTTTAAGCTGGATAGTTTAAATGATGCCGATCCTGCGTCCATCAACTTTGAGGGTACATTTATTTCGAATGGTATGTTCCCCAGTTTCAAAGAGAAACTTCACACGATGCACGATAAATCGTTGGGTTTTACTCACGCTATTCCCAAGTCGGGTTATAACCTTTATAACGGAGAAGCGAAATTATACGGTGGTATTAATTTGGACAATGAAGGTATCAATGTAGCAGGAAGCATCGATTACCTAGCTGCACATGTGGAGTCTCCGGATTTTGTAATGTATCCGGATTCGGTAATAGCAAAAGGAAATGTGGGCGAGATCAAAGAAAAGCAGATTGGTGCAATTAATTTTCCACAGATGACATTCACCGATTATCAGATGAAGTGGTACCCGAAGCAAGATAAATTAAAAGCGAAGAACTTGAGGGACCCATTTTCTCTTTATAAAAAAACAGCGACACTCAATGGTAATCTTACAATTTCTAAGAAGGGTGTCACTGGCAGCGGACGCATCAGCACAAGAGGTTCAGAAGTAGCGTCGCGCGATCTGAGTTTCTCCTCCCAAGATTTTGGCGCTCGCCACGCACGCTTTGAGGTAAAAACTGGCAATCCGGATAAACCAGCGTTGGCGGGTAGTAACGTGCGCTTAAAATTCCATTTGGATCAGAATTTTGCTACGATCAGTCCGGAAGTAGAAGGAGAAGCAGCGATTGATTTTCCATATGCGCAATTTAAAACCTCAATACCACAAGCACGATGGGATCTCACAACACAAAAAATTGCGATGACCAGACCAGAAGACGTGCCACTCGAAAATTCCTATTTCTACACTACTCGAAAAGATCTCGATTCATTGCGGTTCAATGCAGAAAAAGCAGAATATGACATTCAACTTCAACAATTGAAAGTGAGTGGTATTCCTTACATCATTGTTGCGGATGCAAAGATCACTCCGGAAAACAATGAAGTGCTCATTTTGGAAAACGCAAAAATCGGTCAGTTGAAAAACACAGTGATCGTTTTAGATACCCTCAATGGTTACCATCGTCTTACAGATGGTGTGGTGGATATAGTTTCAAGAAAAGAATTTTCGGGATATGCAACGTATCAGTATGTAAATGCAGCCAGCGACACCTTTGCTATTAAAATGACTGACTTTCATTTGGAGCCGATTGTTGATGACACTAAAAAGAAGAAGAGCAAAGTAGTTGCTGCCATGCAAACGGTGGCCAATGGTGCTGTTGTAGATAAAGATAAAATCCTGGTGGCTCCCCGTATTTTTTATAAGGGAGATATGGTGATGTATGCTACACGACCGGCTCTGCAACTAAAAGGATTTGTAAAACTAGATTTGCGTAAAATTAAAAATTACGACACTTGGATAGGATACAATCAAAGCGGGGATGAGAAAGACATATTAATTGACTTTGATAATTCAGTAACCGAAGGCGGACGCAGAGCAGAAGCCGGTCTGTACTTTGCCGCAGATAATAGTTTATACATCGCTTTTGTTTCGGATAAAAAGGACGATGCTGATGAAGATTTTTTTATTCCAAGCGGCACGCTGCATTTCGACAAGGAAAGTGGTGAGTTTAAAATTGAAGATTTGCAAAAAGCTGCTGGAGAAAAACTATCTGGCAAGGTTTTCAATTACAACGAAGACAAACAAGAAGTTCGTTTTGAAGGACCAGTTGCTTTTTTTAAAGGAAGCAAAGATTTTAACTTAACAACCAGCTCAATTGGCTCTGGAAATTTGGAAACGAACGAAATAAAAATGAATTCCCTGATTCAAGCCGATATCAATTTGCCTCCTGCTGCTTACCAAATGATAGCAGTAAATTTACAAGAAGTAATAAAGAATGAAGGCGCCAATGAAGGGCTGGGAGATCAGACTGAGTTACTTTACAAAATCGCCAATATCGTAGGTGAAAAAGTAGCAAAGGATTATGAACAAAAATCTCAACAAGCCTATACATCACTTGCCACTATCCCTCAATTAGGATCATCCATTGTCTTTTCGAATGTAAATTTTAAATGGTCGCAAGCAAAGAAAGCGTTTTACAGCGAAGGGGCGATTGGCATCAGCAATATCGGGCGCAATGATATCAACGGAGGCTTCGAAGGATTTATGGAGGTGCGCAAGAATGAAGATGGATCTCCTGTATTTCATGTTTTCTTTAAAGCTTCGCCCGAAGCATGGTACTACTTTGGTTATGAAGACAACCGATTGATGGTGCAATCTTCCAACCAGCTGCTCAACGATCTGATTGCAAAGAAAACCAACGCTAGCAAAGCAAAAGTTGGCGAGCTGGTTTATATTCCAGGAAGCGATGATGAAACTCTCGCCTGGATAAACAAATTCAGGTTAAACTATTACGGCCTGGAAGCGCCTTATGATTTAGCGAGTGGAACATCGGCCGCTAAAAAGAAAGAGAAAAAGGATGAAAAGAAGAAAGAGGATGACGGATTTTGATCAGTGAACTACATTTGAACCCAATATTTATTTTTCAAGTTAATTTAACCAATGAGCAAAAAAGTACTATTGATGATCCTCGATGGATGGGGCATCGCACAAAACACAAATGTTTCGGCCGTTGATGCCGCCAAAACTCCTTACATTAATTCACTCTATAAAAAATATCCGCACAGTAAATTGGAGGCATCAGGGCTTGCTGTTGGCTTGCCAGATGGCCAAATGGGTAACAGTGAAGTGGGGCATATGAACCTTGGTGCTGGTCGAGTTGTTTATCAGGATTTAGTGCGTATAAATAAAGCCGTGGAAGAAAAAGAATTGGATAAGAACCCGGTTCTCCTGGATGCTATCTCTTATGCGAAGAACAACAACAGGTCAATTCATTTAATTGGTTTGGTTTCGGATGGCGGAGTTCATTCTCATATCGAACATTTAAAGGGAATCTGTACGATCGCAAAAAATAATTCAATAAAAAATCTTTTCATTCACGCATTCACGGATGGGCGTGACACCGATCCAAAAAGCGGCTTAGGTTTCATTAAAGATTTGCAAAACCATTTGAGCAAATCAACAGGAAAAATTGCCAGCATTGTGGGCCGCTATTATGCGATGGATCGTGACAAGCGTTGGGAACGCGTGAAACTCGCGTACGATGTGATGGTGAAGGGAGTGGGAGAAAAATCAACCGATGCTTTGCAAGCCGTTCAAAAATCTTACGATGCAGGTGTTACAGATGAATTTATCAAACCGATCGTGATGACAGATGTCGGAAATCCAGTGGCGACCATCAAGGAAGGTGATGTGGTGATTTGCTTCAACTTCCGCACGGATCGCGGTCGGGAAATTACCATGGCGCTTTCTCAAATTGACTACCCTGAACAGGATATGAAAAAAATGAAATTGTATTACGTCACCATGGCGAACTACGATGATTCATTTAAAGATGTGAAAGTAATTTTTGATAAGGATAATTTGAATAATACATTAGGTGAGATTGTTTCCAAGGCGGGCAAAAAACAAATCCGCATTGCTGAGACAGAAAAATATCCACACGTTACTTTCTTTTTCTCTGGCGGACGAGAAGAAGTTTTTCCTGGGGAATCGAGAATTATGTGCCCATCGCCTAAAGTGGCGACTTATGACTTAAAACCCGAAATGAGTGCTGCCGACATCCGCGATAAAATTATTCCTGAGTTGGATAAAAAAGAAGCTGATTTTATTTGCCTCAATTTTGCTAACCCAGATATGGTTGGTCACACGGGAGTCTTTTCTGCAGTTGTAACAGCGTGTGAAACGGTCGACAAATGCAATGAGGCTGTGACCGAAGCAGCCAGAAGAAATGGATACTCGACAATTATTATTGCAGATCATGGCAATGCCGACTTCATGGTGAACGATGATGGCACACCGAATACAGCACACACTACGAACTTGGTTCCTTGTATTTTGGTGGATGATAACTACAAGGGAAAAGTAAAAGACGGCAAGCTCGGTGACATCGCACCCACCATTCTCACGTTAATGGGCATTTCGATTCCAAAAGACATGACAGGTCAAGTGTTAATTGAAAAATAGGATGAAATTTTTTTTAGGTATTGCTTGTGTTGCCTTGTTGTTTTCGTGCAGCCGTCAGAACTTAACATACGACAAACCTTATTTTGATTTCGATAGTTTGGTGAACAATCAGGTTCACCAAATCGCATCGGCAAAGGCCAGCATCATAAAGAAGACTTTTTTGAACGGAAAGAAAGATTCAACAATTCTTTTGCCTGACACTGCTCAATGGAGACACGAGCTCGATGCATTTCAACAACTTGATGTAATTAATAAGCCTTTATTTAAAGGAAATTATCAATCGAGCAATCAAGAAGATGATCACAGCAATCTGTTTGTTCGTTCTTTCACCACGAAAATGAAATCGCCTGTGCCTGAAGTAAAGTTCTTTTATCAGGATGGGTACATGAAACTGAAGCGGATTGAATCGGTATTCAATGAGAGCAACGCACTTTATTCAACTTCGCGAAAACTTACGCTTGAATTTGAAGATCAGCAAGGGATTGCAATGATTTCAAAGTACAGAGTGCAAGGATTTCAAAAAATGATTTTGAGTGATAGTGTGAAATTTTCAATCGAGGGGAAGTTGCTGTATCAATAGCAATTTTGAACTTAAACTGAAATTTTACGTACTTTGTGATTAGTCGTGCGAAAAATACTTCAAATAGCGTCCATTGCCCTGATTCTGTTTACCTCAACAGGAATGACTGTTGGGTTTCATTATTGTGGTAAACTACTGCAGGATGTTGCTTTTTTTGGAAAAACAAAGCCTTGCTGTGGGGGAATGGAAATGCCTTCGGGTTGTTGCCACAATGAAACAATCGTAGTTAAATCGGATGATTGTAATACTGCCCAACTAATTTCCAACTTGGGTTTCGTTCCCGTTCTAATTGCTGAGATTGCTTATCCTGTCTTAGACTTTTCTTCTCATTTTCAAAATTCTCAATCGAATTTCTTAGTTCGCCCAGACAAAGACCGATCTTCAACCGGTGCGGATATTGTCATTCTTGTTCAATCCTTCCTTATCTGATTTCATAGCAGCTCTTAGTTTCAGCTGATTTTGTCAGCCTGAAATTTTATTGTCATTAGTCTCTTTTGACTTTTCACTTAAGACTATTAGCTATGATTCAAAATTTAATTTCTATATCTCTTCGCAATAAATTCTTCGTGCTGCTGATTGCAGCTGGGTTATTTGCCTGGGGAATTTATTCGGTGCGCATCAATAAGATTGACGCCATTCCCGATCTGTCGGAAAATCAGGTAATCGTTTTCACGGAATGGCAAGGTCGCAGTCCACAATTGATCGAAGATCAAATAACGTATCCGCTTGTCACCAATCTTCAAGGCCTTCCCAAAGTGAAATATGTGCGAGGCTCGTCCATGTTTGGAATGAGTTTCATCTATGTCATCTTCAACGATGATGTAGACATTTATTGGGCGCGTCAGCGCGTGTTGGAAAGGCTAAGCTCACTTGGCAACTCTCTCCCTGGTGGCGTCACGCCAACTCTCGGTCCTGATGGAACTGGTGTCGGTCATATTCTTTGGTATACGCTCGATGCACTTGAAATGGATTTAGGCGAGCAGCGCGCCATTCAGGATTGGTACATAAAGTTTGCACTACAAAATGTGCATGGCGTAAGCGAAGTCGCTTCTTTTGGCGGTTTTCAAAAACAATATCAGGTTACAATCGATCCTAACAAACTCACTTACTACGGCATTTCAATACCTGAAGTGATTCAATCCATTCGCGATAACAACAACGAGGCGGGCGGAAGAAAATTTGAACGCAGTGATATTGGATACATCATCAAAACAACAGGCTACTTGAAGTCAATTGAAGAGATTGAAAAGATTGCAGTGAAGACAGAAAATGCGACACCCATCCGAGTGAAAGATATCGCTACTGTGCAAATGACTGGCGAGCCGCGACTCGGAATTTTTGATTTGAATGGTGAAGGCGAAGCCGTGGGAGGAATCATTGTGATGCGTTATGGTGAAAATGCAGATGAAGTAATTAAACAAGTGAAATCAAAAATGCTGGAAGTAACCAAAGGTTTGCCACAAGGAGCAAAATTCAATATAGTTTATGATCGAAGTGGATTAATTGAAGAGTCCGTGTCATCGATTAGGAGAACACTCATTGAAGAGATGATTGTCGTGTCGCTCGTGGTGATCCTTTTTCTATTTCATTGGAGAAGTGCTATTAGCATTATCGTTCAAATTCCTATTACGATCGCCACCAGTTTCATTTTATTGAATGCTTTTGGAATCTCTTCCAACATCATGTCGCTCACAGGAATTGCGTTGGCAATCGGTGTTATTGTTGACAATGGAATTATCATGGCAGAGAATTCATATCGAAATCTTGCTATCCGACAAGAGGAACTGAATAGAACATTAAACCCATAAGCCATGTTCAGCAAGAAAAAGGATTACGTTGAAATTCCGGCTCAGGAGCGGGAAGCCATCATTGAGAAATCAAGCAAGCAGGTTTCTCGTGGTGTATTTTATTCCACCATAATTATAATTACCTCATTCCTGCCTGTGTTTATGCTGACAGGACAAGAAGGAAAATTATTTCATCCTTTAGCGTACACCAAAACTTTTATTTTGATTGTTGACGCTTTTTTGGTGATCACGTTAGGGCCAGTGATGATCTCGCTCTTCATGCGCGGCAAATTTAAAAATGAAAAAGCAAACCCCTTGACACGAACGTTGGAGAAAATTTATGAACCAATTATTCGAGGTTGTATAAAATGGAAAAAAACAACCATTGGCATTAATCTTTTGGCGTTGGCAGTGAGTATTCCATTAATGATAAGCTTAGGAAGTGAATTCATGCCTCCTTTGGATGAGCAATCGATTTTGTTCATGCCAGTGACTTTGCCAGATATTTCCAATTCAGAAATTAAACGAATTCTTCAAGTTCAGGATAAGATTATCAAGTCCGTTCCGGAGGTAGATAAGGTGTTAGGTAAAGCTGGCCGCGCCAGTACGCCAACAGACAACTCGCCACTCAGCATGATCGAGACTATCATCATGTTGAAACCAAAATCAGAATGGAGAAAAGGAATTACCAAAAAAGATATCGTTAACGAGCTTGATGCCAAGCTGCAAATCCCTGGAGTAGTCAATGGTTGGACTCAACCCATCATTAACCGGATCAACATGTTGGCCACCGGGATAAGAACAGATGTGGGCGTGAAGGTGCATGGTTCTAACCTTGATACCATTTATGCTGTGACCGAGCACGTAAAAAAAATTATGGAAGATGTGCCGGGAGTAAAAGACATTTATGTGGAACCAATCACTGGAGGAAAATATTTGGTGATTGATATTGATCGTGAAAAGATAGGACGATTCGGAGTAAGTATTCAGGAGATAAACGAATTGGTGGAAACTGCCATTGGAGGTACATCATTGGCAAATACAATCGAAGGTCGTCAGAGATTTTCAATTAACGTGCGGTTGCCTCAAGATTATCGAAACAGCGTTGATCGATTAAAAAGAATTCCAATTCTCACCAAGTCCTCGGGCACAATCCCGTTATCATCGGTGGCTGAAATTAAATTTCAGAATGGACCGCCCATGATTTCATCCGATAATGCCATGCTGCGTGGTGCGGTATTATTCAATGTGCGCGATCGCGATTTGGGAAGCACTGTGAAAGAAGCCATCGAAAAAGTAAATTCAAGTTTAAGTGAATTGCCAGCTGGATATTATATCGAGTGGAGTGGGCAATATGAAAACTTAATTCGAGGCAAACAGACGTTGATGATTATTGCGCCGGTTGTGTTGTTGATCATCTTCCTGTCTCTCTACCTCGCGTTCAAATCAATTCGCGAAGCGTTCCTGAGCTTAATCACAATTCCTTTCGCACTGATTGGAGGAGCTTACATTATTTATTTCTATGGAGTACATCTTTCGGTAGCCGTAGCAGTTGGCTTCATTGCTTTGTTTGGGATTGCGGTTGAAACCGGAGTGGTGATGGTCATTTATTTGAATGATGCTATGCAACAGTTAGTGACATTAAAAGGAAACTCGAGAGAAACAATCACAACTGAAGACTTGCGAGAATATGTAATCGCAGGTGCAGCGAAACGACTTCGTCCAAAACTGATGACGGTATGTGTTGCGTTATTTGGTTTGATCCCCGTGTTATGGTCGACTGGAGTTGGGAGCGATGTGATGCAACCTATTGTGCTCCCGATGATTGGTGGGGTGTTAACTTCTTCAACGCACATTCTTTTAGTAACGCCGCTCATCTTTTTGATGACGAAGGAATATGAATTAAGAAAATTTGGAAAAATAGAAATTCATGAAAACGTACACTAGATACTCGATGCTGGACGCTGGATGTTCGAAGCTTACAACTCTTCTAATTCTTTCCATTGCCAGTACGACCTCGATGGCTCAAACCATTTCACTTGATAGCATTTTGCTGGTTGTCAAAGAAAGGAATCCTATGTTGAAAAATTACAATCAACGAGCTGAAGCAATGACAGCTTATGCTCAAGGAGGAAAAAGTTGGATGGCGCCTGAAGTTGGTGGTGGTCTCTGGATGCTACCTTACAAATCAACCGAAGACCAACGCGACAAAGGTCAGATCATGCTTTCAGTGCAACAAAAATTTCCCAGCCCTGCGAAGCTAAGAGCAAACCAAGGATACCTGGAATCTAAAGCAGCAATTGAACAAGCAAGCGGCAATTATATTTTTAATGAATTGAGGGCGGTGGCCAAAACCACCTACTATCAATGGATCGTTTTGGAAAGAAAGAAAAAAGCCTTGAAGGAAAATCAAGACATTATCTCTCTTGTACTGAAGGTTTCGAAATTGCGCTATCCTTATAACCAAAGTAAGCTCGGAAATATCTACAAGGCGGAAGCTCGCCTTAGCGAAATACAGAATATGATGCTGATGAATGACAACCAGATTGAGCAGAAAAATATTTTGCTCGACCAACTGATGAACCTGCCCAGCAACTTCCGCTTCTCGATTGACACTTCTCAACAAATAAGGAAATTGATTGCCGAAGAAACAGATACGACCTCACTTGCTGAAAATAGAAGTGATGTGCAACGGATCGACAAGAGCATTCAATCCTTAAAGCTCAATCAGGCTTTAGAGAATTATCAATCCAAGCCTGATTTCAATATCAGTTTTAATCACATGTTTGCTCGTGGTGCTGGCATGCCCAATCAATTTATGTTGCTTGGCATGGTTTCTATACCGATCGCACCCTGGTCATCGAAAATGTACAAAGCAAATTCACAGGGATTGGAAAAAGAAATTGACGCGATGAAATATGAACGAGCCTCATTGCTCAATGAACTTCAAGGAATGGCTACCCGCGAAGCCCATGAAATTGCGACACTAAACAAACAGATTGAAAACTATGAAACACGTATTGTGCCTTCTTTGAAAAGAAATTACGAAACGCTGATGATTGCTTATGAGGAGAACAAGGAGGAGTTGCCGGTAGTGATTGATGCTTGGGAAGCTCTCAATGCTACGCAGATGCAATATTTAGATACTGTTCAAAAATATTACGAAACGATTGTGAGCTATGAAAAGATTTTGGAGAAGGAATAAAAAGCTGAAAGTGGAAAGTGGAGAGTGGAAAGTTGATGCCCTGCAATGGACAATTGACTATCGACTATTGACCATAATTTTATTGATTGCTTTTGGCTGTTCTCAAAACAAACACTCGCATGCAGAGCAGTACACTTGCCCAATGCATCCTACAGTAATTAAAGATAAGCCTGGGGCTTGTCCGGTTTGCGGAATGGATTTGGTACTAAAGAGGAAACACAGCGATGAGGTGAAAGTTGGAGACGAACTTGATTATTTGCTTAAACCTGTCAACTCATCAGTTATTTCTTCAATTAAGACAGTGACTCCTGTGAGGAAATCGATAGACATCAAAGCAAAGGCGAACGGTGTTATAACGTATGATACAAGAGCAACGACAACTATCTCGAGCCGAATCAGTGGACGAGTTGAGAAACTTTTTGTAAAGTACAATTTTCAGCCTGTCAAGAAGGGGCAAAAGATTTTGGAGATATACAGCCCTGAATTGCTCACAGCTCAGCGCGACTTGCTTTATCTTTTAAAATTGGATAAAGAAAACTCTCAACTCATTGACGGAGCAAAAGAAAAACTAAGATTGTTAGGAGCTACCGATCAACAGATTGATCAACTGGCATCAACTGGAAAAGAATCAACCTCTTTCGCTATCTACAGCCAGGCGGAAGGCTACATTGTTAACGGAGGTGAAAACCAAAATAGTCAAGCCGAACTTGATGTGAGAGAAGGGATGTACGTAACTGCAAGTCAGACAATTTTTAAAGTTGCGAACGCTAAAACTATTTGGGCTGAGTTTGATTTGTACAGCAAAGATGCCTCGCTTGTTAAGGTTGGTGATCCAATTCAAATAACCGTTGACGAGTTGAAGGAAGAGCTTGATGAAAAAGTGAATTTTGTTCAGCCTTTTTATGAGAGGGGAGAAAACTTCACGAAAGTGAGAGTGTATTTATCAAACCTCAATGGTAAATATCGGGTCGGTCAGTTGTTATCAGCCTCGTTTAATAAGCCTTCGAGAGAATCCTTGTGGATTCCAGTGATGGCTCAATTGGATTTGGGTACAAAGAAAATTGTGTTCATTAAAAAAGCGGAAATATTTCAGCCAGTTGAAATCAAGACAGGAAATCAATCTGATAATCTTATTGAAGTATTGACAGGAATTGATGCTAGTGACAGCATAGCATATAACGCTCAGTTTATGATTGACAGTGAAAGTTTCATTAAAATCAAAAAGTGATATGAAAGAATTTAGGATGTCCGTAGTCTATAGTCCGCGGTCGATAGCAAATCCTCAATCGACTATCGACTACCGATTACCGACAATGCTGCTATTGCTTATCGTTTTCGCATTATCATGCACTCAAAACAAGACTCAAGCCTTAGAAGAGAAATACACCTGCCCGATGCATCCCGAAATCATTCGCAACAAACCAGGCACGTGCCCAATTTGTTTTATGGATTTAGTAAAAGTAGGAGCTGCCGGTGATGATGGCTCACTCGTGCTAAATGAAAGTCAAATAAAATTGGCAAATATTTCCACAGCACCCGTGGTGAAAAAGAAAATGGAAATCAAGACTATCCTTAACGGCAAAATAATGGTGAATGAGGAGGAGACGGAAGTAATCAGCAGCCGCGTGCAAGGACGGATCGTGAGATTATTTTTTAAAGAAGTTGGTCAACGTATCCTGCAGGGAGAGCCCTTGTATGAAATTTATAGTGAACAATTACTCACGCTGCAGCAAGAGTTCCTTTTGGCCCAACGACAGGCAGAGGAACTGAAAGAGAAGCGGTACGAATCATTTTTAACCTCATCCAGGAAAAAACTTCTTCTTTTTGGGGTGACCAAAAATCAAATTGATGCCCTTGCAGAACATAAAAAAGCAAACTCGAGAATTACTTATCTCGCCACAGCCTCTGGAATTATTTCGAAGATAGATGCGACCGAAGGTCAGTATGTTGCTGAAGGCAGTTCATTGTACCGGATAGAGAAACTGGATAAAGTATGGGTGGAAGCCGAGCTTTATTCAAATGAAACGACTAATGTAAAAGTAGGAGATAAAGTTAATGTGGAGGTGAGTGGATTTGAAAATAATTTGACGAAGGGAAAAATTATTTTCTTAAGTCCTGAACTTCGACAGGGGAATCAAATCATAACGTTGCGATTGGAAATTGAAAATCCGGAGAGAAAATTTATTCCAGGTATGCAGGCGAATGTGATTCTTACACGTTCGGGTAGAAATACAATTGTACTTCCCATTGATGCAGTCGTACACGATGATTCTGGTAGTCGTATTTGGGTACAACAAGGAGATGGCTCGTTCAAAATGCGAATGGTGACTACAGGTGAAGAAACTTCGGATGAAATAGAAATTACGGATGGAGTGGAAGAAAAGGAGAAAGTGGTTGTTACCGGAGCCTATCTGCTTTATGGAGAGTACGTTCTCAAGCATGGCAATGAGGCTTCAGCTGAGCATCATCATTAAGATATTTTATTTTAAACCAATAGTCAGTACGAAAAATAAGTTCTCAAAATAAATCAAAAACAAAATGAAATCACTTAGGAAAATCTCACTTACAGTACTTGCATTAGTATTCGCAATTCAAATCACCCAAGCTCAAAACTACAAAGCTCCTAAGATAGACGCTTCAGGTAAGATTACTGACCATGAAGGCAAGAATATAGGCTCAATGACTAAGGAAGGCGTTGTTATGGACGCGATGGGGATGAAAGTCGCATATGTAGATGCAAGCGGAACGTTGGTGGATATGAATGGTAAGAAACTCGGCAAGGCTGAAAAAAACGGAAACTTTATTCCTGTGTTTGCCAAAACACCAGATGAAGGTTGGTCAATAAGCACACCTTTGAACGGAACGTGCTTGGTGAAAGACAAAAATGGTAATATTAAAGCTGAAGTGCATGAAAATTATAAAGCCTTTGGTGCATGTGCTATCCATTGCCTTACTCATCATATGAATCACGAAGAAGTGATGGATGAAAAGAAAATGGAGTTGGCTGCTTACAGTTGCCCTATGCACCCAGATGTGACTTCTGACAAACCAGGGAAGTGTGATAAGTGTGGAATGGCATTGGTTAAGAAGAATAAATAAAAGGAAAATTCGGAAAGACTTTGTTGTTAATCAGTGCAATCAACTACCGATTCCATTGATTATTTTTTTATCATCAAAATACTTTTTCTATATTTTCGTTTTCTCTTTCTATGAAATACTCATCAGCAAGGCAGACCAAAGGAATGATAATCGATATGGGCATTCCCTGCCCGTCCGGTCAGGCGGACACGTGACCATTAAGAATAGTATTAACACATGAAGAAACTGATTTTATTCCTTTTATTACCCGCGATTGGCTTTGCTCAGCAAGGCGCTGAACCGCGCACGCAGGAAGGACAGTTTACATTCGATACAGACAAACCCTTTAAGCTTCTCACACTCGATGAAAAAATAGACGAGCCAATTGTCACCAAAAAGAAGAAACCTAAGAAAAAAACTTTTTATGGGATCAAAACAAAGAAGGGATTTACCCGCAAAGGTTTTGGTGATAAAATGATATTGGAGCTTTTCTACGTTTTGAAAAGGAGGGACGAAAAATTCACAGGCTTCGCTCGTGATATTTATTGGTATGACTATACACGGAAGGAGGTCAGAAAGACTTCGGCCTTTGATCCTAAGAAAGGAGTATTGCTCCATGGCCCTTATAAAAAAATGAATGGCCAAGTGGTAGTGGAGGAAGGGATATTTTATAAAGGAGCTAAGCACGGCCGTTGGATGCGTTACAACCGTCAGGATATGGTTGAAGACAAGTCTAAATTTTATAAGGGTTGGCCAAAAGATTCGTATGTTACTTATTATGATCCCAACGAGCGCAAGCATTTGAAAGAAGTAACGCCCGTTGAATATGACGAGAAGGATGGATATTATTATATGCTCTACGAGAATGGCGCTATTGCCGTTCAAGGAGAATACCAATGGAATGAAAAAATTGGGGATTGGATAGAAAATTATCCAAACGGCAAACGTAAGCGTGTGATAGCCTATCCAAAAGAGCCATTCGATAAGAACTTCAAACCTTACATTCGCAAGGAATGGGACGATAAAGGCAAAGAGATTTATTCCAAATAGTTTGCTCTGAGAAAAAACATTCTTAAGATTGTCTTTAGGCTTTAATAATTACAATCTTATGAAGATGAAAATTCTGCTTACAATTTCTTTTTTAGCTGTTGTATTTTGTTCTATCGCGCAGGTCAGCCCGAAATTGCAGACTAAGCTGGACAAACAAGCGGGTGAGATGGAACAGAAAGTCATCGAGTGGCGCAGACATATTCATCAATACCCAGAGCTTTCCAACCAGGAAACCAAAACTGCCGCCTATATCGCGGAACATCTCAAGTCACTTGGATTAAAAGTACAAACGGGTGTGGCCAAGACCGGCGTTGTTGCTCTGTTAGAGACAGGAAAACCTGGACCAGTCATTGCTCTTCGAGCAGACATTGATGCGCTCCCTGTAACGGAAAGAAATAGTTTGCCCTTTGCATCTAAAGAAAAAGCAATTTATAACGGACAAGAAACCGGAGTGATGCACGCGTGCGGTCACGATTCACATGTAGCTATTCTGATGGCTGTTGCCGAAATTCTTTCAAATAACAAAAGTGATTTGAAAGGCCTTATTAAATTTATTTTTCAGCCAGCAGAAGAAGGAGCGCCCAATGGTGAAGAAGGCGGAGCGGATTTGATGGTGAAAGAAGGTGTGCTTGATTTACCCAAAGTGGATGTCATTTTTGGTTTGCACATTCAATCCATGACTAAATTGGGAGACATTGCTTATAGACCTGCGGGGATGATGGCAGCCTCCGATTGGTTTTCAATCAAAGTTAAGGGCAAGCAAGCGCATGGAGCAGCACCATGGATGGGCATCGACCCCATTGTTGTGAGTGCGCAGATCATCAACGGACTTCAAACAATTATCAGCCGGCAAACTGAATTGACAAAAGAAGCTGCGGTGATAACGGTGGGAAGAATTCAAGCTGGCATTCGCGAAAATATTATTCCTGAGGAAGCAAATTTTGCTGGAACCATTCGCACGTTGGATAAGGATATGCAAGAAAAAATCCATGAAAAGATAAAACTCATGGCAACAAAAATTGCCGAAAGTGCAGGTGCAACGGCTGAGGTTTCCATTGTAAAGAAAACACCAATCACGTACAATGATCCAGCACTCACTGAAAAGGTGATCCCTAGTTTGAAGTTAGCGGCTGGTGAAGATCATGTGAGAGAGGTTCATGCCGTAACAGGAGCAGAAGACTTTGCCTTCTATCAGGAAAAAATACCGGGCTTTTTTTTCTTTGTTGGCGCGATGCCTGCAGATATTGATCCTGCCAAAGCACCTTCTCATCATACTCCTGATTTTATGATTGATGAGCGTGGCTTCCTTACAGGACTGAAAGCTATGCTTGATGTAACGACAGGTTATATGTTTATGAAACAGAAAAAGTGATTAGAATACTTGAACCACAGATGGATCTATGTGAAAACGTATGTATCTATGTTCTATGTGGTTCAATTCGATTGCTGAGATGACTTTAAAAGTTTAATCATAAACTAAGAAATGACTCGCCATACACCCCAGGAGCTTTTAGAAAAAGGACTGATCACTCAAGAGCAGTTTGAGAAGATAGGGCCAATTGTCTCTGGAAAAATTGTTTCTGTTTTTTATGAACTCCGCACGCTGCTTTATCTAGGTGTGATGTTGTTTACCACCGGTTCAGGAATACTCGTTTATCAAAATATTGGAAGCATTGGTCATGTCATCAGTATTATTGCGCTGACCATTTTAATGCTTGGCTGTTTTTGGTATGCGCATAAACTTGAGGTCGGTTATTCTAATGAGGCCGTTCAGGTACCCACACCATACTACGATTATGTTTTGCTTTTAGGTTGTTTGCTTTTTGTTTCCATCCAAGGGTATTTACAATTTCAATATGGTCTTCTTGATGATAACCTCGGATGGAGTACACTAATTACTTCTGTTCTCTTTTTCTATTTTGCTTATCGCTTTGACCACGTTGGTGTTCTTTCATTGGCAATCACAGCACTTGCTTCTTTTTGGAGCATCAGTGTATCGCCTCAAAAATGGTATAGTGGGCAGTTTTTTTCAGGATCGAACTTGTATAACACAGCGATTATTTTTTCCATTGTAGTTGGCGGCATCGCTTTCTTCCTTGACAGAAGGGAAATTAAAAAACATTTCACGTTCACCTACCTCAATTTTTGTACGTTGATCTTTTTTGTAGGTGCCATTACTGGCATGTTCAATGAATATTGGTTTGCTTATGCGTTATTGATTTATGGAGGATGCGCTTTTGCATTTTACATGGCGCGTCAGAAAAAATCTTTTTTCTTCTTACTGTATGCGTTCCTGGCGGCTTACATCACTACCACTTATTTGATGGCTAAAACAATCCTTGAAGCTGTACCTGAGTTGTGGTTTTATTACTCACTGGCTTCGTGTGGAGGTTTTGTTTATTTTATTATCAAGTACAAAACGTTTTTCAAACAAGCATGAGCAGCGCCTACAATATACAATGGGTTTATAACCTAGCGGTGATCAAGGAGGCAAAGCGCTGGTCTAAACATCATTTCATTGCGACTGAGCAATTCGCGAAGATCAGCTTGGAATATATAACTCCTCTTTACCACCCTAATCTGATCATTCGCATTTTACTTTTCATCGCCACATTGTTTGCTATTTCGGGGATGTCGGGCATTTTGGGTGCGATGTTTTTCCAGGCAGGGGAGACATTCATTTATTTCGGATGCATTGTGTATGGAATTGGTTCTTTTGTTGCGCTCGAAAAAATGTTTATTGCCAAAAGTCATTTCAAGTCGGGTGTGACGGAAGCGGTGATGTATCATGCCTGCGCTTTTACGATCGGTGGAGTTTGCGGCTTGACTGATTTTAATAGCGTACAATTAATAATGTTCACTTGTTTGGTAGTCTTTTCATTTGCTGCATTTCGCTATTTGGATTTGATTACCACCGTAGCTGCAATAGGTTCTCTGGCCGGAATTATATTTTATAATTGCTTTGAGGCTGGAGGAATTTTCAAACAGGTAATTCCATTTGTTTTCATTTTCTCATTTTCCGCGATTTACTTTTTGGTGAGAAGACTTAAGTCAAAAAGCAATTTGAAAATTTGGAGCGACAATTTATTGGTACTAGAGATTATTTGCTTGTTGTTGATTTATGCGAGTGGCAATTATTTAGTTGTACGCGAACTTAGCGTAAACCTGATGAGTCTCAATTTGGAAGAAGGCGAAGATATTCCATTCGCTTTTCTTTTTTATTTACTGACCGTGGTCATGCCGATCAGTTATCTGTATTTCGGAATCAAAAACAGAGACATGGCATTATTACGGGTAAGCTTGATTCTGCTCGCTTTCACGGTGTTCACGTTCAAGTATTATTACAGTTTGGTCCATACGGAGATCACGTTGATGTTAGCCGGAGCCATTTTGATTAGCTCAGCAATCTTACTCATGCGTTATCTTAAAACGATGCGCAACGGATTCACAAGAGAAAACATTCTTTCATCGAAGTGGGCAAATATGAATCTGGAAGCATTTGTGATTTCACAGACGATTGGTGGAAACCAAACAGATGCAACCAAAACGACAACAGGTGGTGGCGGTTCTTTTGGTGGAGGAGGATCGAGTGATAGTTTTTGACATCGGGGGAACTTTAAATTAGATTTGCATATGCCAAAGTTTAGATATTCAAAAGAACGAACGAGAAGTGCGTTCTTAATAATGGGTGGACTTGTTATTTTTTATCTACTTGGTTATGCAACTAAAACACTTGTGGATTTTGCTGGCGCGCTAGGAAAAGATCGAGTTGAACTCAATGCGTTGAAGACCGACTCAACTAAGAAAGAAAAATTCGAAGAGTTTATTTTGAAATTCATGCCGGACAGCTCATTTCAAGTGAGTAGAATAAAGTTTCCGCTTAAATACATTAAACAAAATGAGGATGATGGTGTCGATTCGACTTTGATTCAGAAAAAAGATTGGATTATAATTTCTTTCTACAGTAGAGACAAATACCGAACGCAGACTTACGACAACTTTGAAAAACAAATGAGAGACACAGATAAAAGACTAGTCGAGTTTTTTGGACTGGACTCTGGAGTCAATAAAGAATATAAATTTCAACGAATTAATGGATTCTGGTATTTGACGGAATATAAGAACATTTCCAATTAACAACTGGCGTTCTATACATAAATCAAAATGTTTTGATGCTGGTCTGAGAAAAAACTACTTCACACCCAACAATCGAAAAGGGAACATTAGAATTGCTCCAATTAGCTTGAAGACAATTTCAAGAGAAAATCCAATGATCCGGAATGGAAGGAGGATCAGCCAAATCAAGGGAAGCAGAAAGATCAATGCAAGTGCCAGTGGCCAGCACAACACTAAAAGAATAAACCAGAGAAAAATAGCGATTAATGTTTTCATAGATTATGACAAATGTCTTTGTGGAGTAACAAATAACAATCCATTTTGATAAAACACCAAGGATAACGTAAAAATCAAGTTTTATTGGTGCGACTTTTTCATATTTGAACACCGGCGAGAGCAAAAACGAACAGAGTGAACGATTAAATTTGTCTTGAAAAAAATTCAGTTCAATAAAAGTGGTATCATTTTTTAGAAAGTTGATTTTGGGTTCCAAGCCTTCCGAAAAGCCGGTGAGGGCAATTCATGAAAGAATTAAAACGATAAAAGCTATCTGGAACAATGAGCATGACAATGACGTGGGTCTTGAAAGATTTTTTCGTCTGTTTTTAGCTTTATCACCTTTCTTTTTTCCGGGAGTGTACATCAAAGAAATTTCCGGCCGCAGAGGCCTGGCTTTTCAGGATCTCTTCGTAGAAGTCTTGGTTCTATTAAAAGTAGCTTTCCCCATACTTATTCTCACGAACGGATGGCAACATAACACGACTGTTTTTGGTGTGCTCATTTGGTTTATGATTGAAACAGTATTCTATGTGCCCACGTTAATTTTTGCGTCTGATAGTCTCTCAAAGCCTCGCTCTTATCGAAGGTCTATGCTTCTCTTGTTTTTGAATTACCTTGAAATCATTTTTGATTTTGCAGTGATTTATGCCAGGGGAGATTTTTTCAACAAACCTTTTCATGCGTGGTTCGATCCGATCTATTTTAGTTTTATCACCTCAGCTTCTATTGGTTATGGCGATTTTTATCCAGTTACCCCTGTTGGCAAATTGATTGTGAGTTGTCATTCTGTTGTGTTTCTGATTTTTGTAGCCGTATTCTTAAATTTCTATTCAGCCAAAGTGCAGAGCAAGGGTTACTTCGACCGTGCGAATTAATTAGCTTACACGAAATAGGTGAACGTCTTTGCGAGTGCCTGCGATTGATTTGCGCGATGGCACGAAGCAATCTTCATCTTTGTTGGATCGCTTCGCCCCGCTTTTCCTGGCTGGAACTCCGCGATGACGCCAAATTATTAGTTTTGCATACCATCAGTTAAGTTAACTAAAACGGATTTATTATGGTCTTCAACAAATCGTTGGCGGTTTACATTGCTAAATGTGTTTCGGGTATACTGCTCTGTTCTTTGTTGTCAGTGTATTTGAGTCAATGGGTTGATTACCCTTGGAGTCTGATTTCGGTGGTGTTGGTGCTGTCACCAGAGGGAACGGATGCTGTGGAGTTGGCGCTTACTCGCATCAAGGCAAACCTGGTGGGTGCATCGGTCGGAGTTATTTTGCTGTTTACTCATCTCACAGCTCCATGGAATATTGCACTGGGCTGCGCCGTGGCTTTGCTCATCTGTCATCAGTTAAACCTGAATGCCGCAGCGAGAACGACATTAGCTGCCGTAATCATTATTTTGCTTCATCATGAAGGAGCCAAATTGTGGAGCTCTGCCCTCAGTCGTGTGGGAGCAGTGATCACTGGAAGCGCGTTGGGATGGATGATCACTTATATTTTCCATTCGCTCATTAAGATCAACGCTCCTGCGATGAATTCGGAGGCTGTGAAGAAAGAGAAAGAAGGGTGAGCCCTCACTCCCGTCCCCTCTCTGCAGTATGGGAGAGGGATCGAGCCAATCATAAAGCCTATTCGCA
>Ga0207086_1076_pt1 | contig 24102 bp, 23 predicted proteins | sample Alteio_BWMinHeat_54_FD_153540 | JGI IMG/M metagenome (GOLD analysis project Ga0207086, IMG submission 153540) | Enriched cells from forest soil in Barre Woods Harvard Forest LTER site, Petersham, Massachusetts, United States -... | ecosystem: Environmental > Terrestrial > Soil > Temperate forest >... | reverse complement strand
AATGAGCCGGCGGGCGAACCGGCAAGGAAATCGAGAGGATGCTGGTTGCGTATTAAAGATTGAGGGTGGTGCGGCCCAAAGTTTGCGCGGATGAGCTGCAAGACGGAGGGGGAAATGCCAACTACGACAAGGTTTGACCTGGGCGGTGAAGGATTGCCGAGGATTAACTTGGGTGGCGCCGGAAAGAGAATATTGCAGCTAGCCCTTCTGGTGCTGGTGATCATCCTGCTGATGGCGAGCACGACGTCGATTCCGACGGGAAATGTGGGCGTGTTGACGCTGTTCGGGCGGGTGACGGGTGAAACGCTGCCGGAGGGAATTCACCTGGTGAATCCGTTGAAGTCCGTGCAAAAACTCTCCATTCAGACACAATCCGTCAAAGAGAGCGCAAATGTGCCGTCGAACGAAGGTCTGATCCTGGCGCTGGACACCTCATTGCTCTTCCGGCTGGACAAGAACAAGGCAGCGTTTGTTTACCAGACGGTGGGCGACAATTACGCGGAGAAGATCGTGGAGCCGACACTTCGGGCGGCGATTCGCGCGTCTACCTCGGCGCATACGGCGAATGCGCTCTACACCAACGCGCGCGAGCTGGTGCAGCAACAGATTCAGGACGAACTGACAGCGCAACTCGCACCGCGCGGCGTGATCGTGGAAAACGTGCTGCTGCGCGATGTGCAATTGCCGGCGATGCTGAAAGGCTCGATCGAGGCGAAGCAGCAAGCGGAGCAGGATGCTCTGCGGATGAGCTTCATCCTGCAAAAGGAAAAGCAGGAAGCCGAGCGGAAGCGCATCGAAGCGCAGGGCATTGCGGACTTTCAGAGAATCGTGGCGACGGGCATCAGTCCGCAATTGCTCGAATGGAAGGGCATCGAGGCGACGGAGAAGCTGGCGACAAGTTCGAATGCCAAGGTGGTGATTATCGGGAATCCGAAGAACGGGCTGCCGCTGGTGCTGGAACCGAAGTAGCAAATCGTGATTTAGGATCTAGGACTCATTCTTAAGAAGGTCAGTCTTTCCTCACACCCCAGGAACGGGCGGTGGCTGGTGTCGGAGCTACTACGAAGATTTTCGTTGACAATACGAAGCTCTTCGTAGTAGTCTCCGCCCATGAATCAAGAACCCCTCCAAAAGCCAACGGCGTCTGAGCTAGAAATCCTGCGAGTACTCTGGGAGCGCGGGCCTTCCACGGTCCGAGAGGTCCACGAAGCGTTGCGTGAAAAGAAGGACCTCGGATACACCACAGTTCTGAAACTTTTGCAGATTATGACCGTCAAGGGAACTGTCCGCAGAAACGAAGAGCAACGGGCCCACGTTTACGAAGCATGCCAGCCGGCAACGGAAACAAAGCGGCAACTCGTGGGGGACGTGCTGCAGCGGGTGTTCGAGGGCTCGGCAAGCGAGTTGATGATTCATGCGCTGGAGGGGCGGCGGACGTCCAAAAAAGAGCTTGATGAGTTGCGCCGTCTTCTGGACGAGTACGAGGGGAGAAGCCGATGAGCAACTTCGCGAATTGGATTTCGCCGGAGCTTCTGCGGACGCTCGGCTGGACCTTGTTGCACTTCCTGTGGCAAGGAGCGGGACTGGCGGCTCTGTTTGCCGTGGCGGCCGCGGTATGCCGAAGCGCGCCGGCGCGTTACGCGCTGGCGGTGGGCGCGCTCGTTTTGATGATGGCATCGCCGGTCATCACATTCACCTGGTTGCAACGTCAAACGAATCCGGCCGTGCGGAAAGGGGCCGAAGGAGCTTGGACGTGGGCGGGAACGTCCACCCGAAACGCGACCGCGCTGTCAGGCTCCCGCGCCCCTGCCGCCGAATCTCGAACCGAACAGCCGATTGCGATGGTGTGGCTGGTCGAAGCGTGGTTCCTGGGCGTTCTTGTGTTGAGCCTGAGAACGGCAGGCGGATTGTTTCTGATCGAAAGGATGCGGCGCAAAGAGATCAAGCCGGTCGTAGGGGAGTTGTACGAAAGATGCCTGGCGCTGCAACGGAGAATGGGTCTCCATCGCGTCATCCAGTATTGCGAGTGCCATCGGCTGGACGCTCCGGCGGTGCTGGGATGGTTCCGTCCCGTGGTGCTGCTGCCGGTGAGGGCGTTGACCGGTTTGACTGAAGAGCAAATCGAAGCGGTCATCGCGCATGAGCTGGCGCACATTCGCCGGTTCGATTGCTTCGTGAATCTCTTCCAGATCGCCGCGGAAACCCTGCTGTTCTATCACCCGGCGGTTTGGTGGGTGAGCCAGAGGATTCGAGCCGAACGCGAAAACTGCTGCGACGACGAAGCGATCTCGGTTTGCGGCGACGCGGTGAACTACGCGCGGGCGCTCACGCTGATGGAGGAATGGCGGACGGCCCCTGCATTGATGATGGCTGCCAATCGCAGCCCGCTTGCGGAGCGCGTGGTCCGGCTGCTCGGATGGGATGGAGCTGCCGGAAGAATTCGCGTGGCGGGATTGGCGGGCAGTTTCGTTTGTCTGGTGGGAGCGCTGCTGGCGGGCAACGCCTTCCTGGGAGTCGCACATGCAGCGCTGGGAGCCGGCGCGTCTCCGAAACAGGAACAGGGAAGCAGCAGCGCAATTGTTGTCAGGCCGGAGCCTGCTTCGGGGAAGGAACGCACCGCGCAAGCGGCAAAACCGTCAGGAACGGCCGCGGCAAAGGCGCTGACGAACAAAGACAAGGGTCAGCAGACTGCCGGTGAGGAGCAAAACAAGAAGGAATCGTATCTGGACGCGATGGAGGCGGCGGGCTTCAAGAACCTGACGGTGGACGAACTGATCTCGATGAAGATTCAGGGTGTCACGCCGGGATATGTGAAAGAGATGCACGAACTCGGGCTGCAACCTGCGCCGGATGAACTCGTTGGCATGCGCGTGCAGGGCATCACGCCGGAATACATTCGCGAGATGAGGAAATTCGATTCCAACCTCAACGTCGATGAACTGATCGGAATGAAAGTGCAGGGAGTTACGGCGGAATATATCCGGGAATTCCACGAGCTGGGGCTGCAACCGACCGCAGATGATGTGATCGGGATGAAGGTGCAGGGTGTGACGCCGGAATACGTGCGCGAGATGCGCGCCACGGGACTTAAACCAAATACCGATGAGCTGATTGGGATGAAGGTGCAAGGAATCACGCCGGAATACGTGAAATCGTTGCAAGCGGCAGGCTTCAAGGACCTGGATTGCGACGAGCTGATCGGCGCGAAAGTGCAGGGGATAACCCCGGAGTTCATCGAGAAGGCGCGGAAGCACGGGTTTCAGAATCTGACTCTGGACAAGCTGATGGCGCTCAAGCACGCCGACATTTTGTGAGCTTCACAGGAAATACGGAGAGGAGTGAGGTCCCATGAATCTGAAACGAATCATCGGTCTTATTCTGGTAATCGCCGGCGTCATCCTTGGCGTGGCGAAGGCTCTCGGCGGCGAGACGCAGAGCGGCGACTGGACCATCCGGCGCTCCGATATTCCGGGGAGGGTGGAGTTTTCCTTGATGGATTCCCGCGTCGGGCACCAGTTTCACCACAGTTCAGACTGGCCGGCCAGCGATTTTTCGGGCCTGGATTTTTCCAAGTCCGGGCGGCAAGAAGTTCATTTTGCGATCGCGCGGGACGCAGGAAAATTCGAATGCGAGGGGTTTTTGCAGGACGGCGAAGGCGCGGGACTGTTTCATTTCGTAGCTGACCAGAAGTATCCGCAAGAGATGAAGGCGCTCGGATTCGAAAGGATCGACGGCGACAAACAATGGGCGATGGCCATTCACGATGTCAGCCTGAAATTCGCCAGGGATATCAAAGCCGAAAACCTGCAGGGCTTGGACACGGACAAGCTCATCGCTTTCAAGATTCATGGCGTGACCCCGGAGTTCATTTCGGGGATTCGGTCGGCGGGGCTGAATGTGCTGGACTGTGACAAGCTCATCGCCTTCCGCATTCACGGGGTGAGTCCGGAGATGGTTCGCAGCCTCAAACAGGCCGGCTACGAGCCAGACGCGGACAAACTCATCGCCATGAGAATTCATGGGGCGACGCCGGAATGGGTGCAGCAATTGAAGAAGCAGGGTTACGAGCACCTGGATCTCGACAAACTGATCGCCTTCCGGATTCATGGGGTGTCGCCGGATTTTATAGGACAGCTCCAGAAGCTGGGTTACCCTCATCCGGAGCCGGATCAATTGATTGCCATGCGCATTCATGGAGTGACGCCTGACTTCATCACCGGCTTGCAATCGCGCGGAATGAAAAACTTGACCGTCGATCAACTCGTCAGCTTGCGGATTCATGGGATTGATTGATCTTTGCGGCCGTTCGGAACCATGGGCGAGAATGGAAGAAGCAAGCCGAGGAAGATCTTGCCGCGCGCCGGCTCCAGGGGAACTAACGGGCCGGACAGCAAGAAGCAATGATTGATTTTCGAGTCGACGAAAGCTAAGGCTTGGGCGTCGTCGCGGCGCCTTCCTGCGGTTCAGGCATAGCCGCCAGGCGTGCCTTCAGTTGGTCGAGTTCTTGTTGCTTGCCGCTGATCCGCTGCTTCAGCGCAGCTAGCTTCTCGTTTCCCGAGCTGTTCTTCGTATAGTCGGGACTGGAATAGATTGAGTCCTGATCCAGCTGGTATTCACGCTGGAGAAGTTCGAGATCACTCTGCGCGTCCTTGATCTTCTCCTTTAAAGCGACGCGCTCCTTTAGGGCCGCCCGCCCTTTATCGTCTTCTGAAAGATTCTTGGAGCCTGGCGCGTTCGCGTTTGCTGCGCCGGCGGCGGGCTGCGCTGGTGTTTCCGGGGTGCCCGGTATTCTGAGTTGCTCGGCGGTAGCGCTCTGCACATCCCCCTTTTTTACGTCCAGAGTTTCCTCAGTGATGACTTTCACAGGTTTCACGGAATTCTTCTTCTGGCCGCGGGAGCGGCGGGCGGCTTCCGCAACGGACTGACTATCCTGCGATTGGGCTAAAGCAGCGGCGGGAAGAAACGTTGCCGCCAGGACGACCGGCAGAGCAAAGCGCAAAGTGATGCAGGGCAACATAGTGGTACTCCTCGTAGAAGCTGAGCTGGGTCAAATCTCAAGATACCCCGGCGAAAGTGGAATAACAATCCCAAGTAGCGAACGTGTGCGAATGAGCTAACGGAGTAAGTTACAACGGACGTGGCTCTAAAGGACTCCTGCGTGGAGAGTGTGGCCCAGAGTAGCCCCAGCGCGATTATACTGAATTGAGAAATCACTCAAAGGGGATACGCCCGGGGACGGAAGAATTGCTGAACAATAGGATGATCCTGCTGCTAGCTCTGGCAACGCTCATAGGGGCGAGCGAAGTTTGCGCTCAAGCGCCGGCGACCGAAACGCAGACACTATCACCAGTCGTCGCCGCGCCTGCTGAAAAGAATCAGAACAAGGAACAAATGCGGGAGCACCGCTTCTGGGACAAAGAAAATGACTGGTTGTTTGCAGGAGTCGGCGCGGCGCGGACGTTCGATTATTTTTCGACGTTGAATTTGAGGCGGCGCGGAGACCAGGAAATCCTGGTCACCAACGATCTGGTGGACAATCACGCGGCTTTTGCAGTGGTCGAGGCGGTGGGAACCGGTGTTTCGATTGGAGCGTCGTATTTGTTTCATCGCTACGGCCATCACAAACTGGAACGCTGGACTTCGATCGTGCATTTCGGATTGGCGACGTCGGGCGCCGTGCGCAACTACTGCCTGAAAACGGCGCATCCCAGGACCACTCCGTAGCCGTGCGCGCCGACCAAGGCGAAAACGCTCCCTCGTTCCCGACGTCTAACTGAACAAGATGAAATCTTGCAGTTCGAATAGCGTTGCGACATACTCGCGGCCCGTGCTGGACCTGGCGGGAACCGGGCGGAGAGTGGCGTTGGAAAATAGGCGAGGTGGTCTGATGGGACGGTGGGTCTCGCTTCACCGTTTCGTGCTGGTTCTTTGTGCGTGTCTATGTTTCGCGCTGGCTGGGCGCGGTTCCATGGACCCAGCGCCATCCGCGCATCCGGAAACGCCGGCCGCCCAGGCCTCGCCGCCGCAAGCCGGCTCCTCGCAGACTTCGCCTTCGGAATCGAAGACTCCTGAACGGATAAAAACCGAACAATACACGCTTTCGCATGAGCGGCAGGCGAAGGCGGTAGCGTACTCGCGGGCGGGTTACACGCTTTACTTCGTTTCTTATTTTCTTGGCGGACTTTTCCTTTTTCTAATCCTTCGGCTGGGCTGGGCGGCGAAGTTTCGCGACATCGCTGAAAATGCCAGCGACAAGAAGTGGGTTCAAGGACTGGTTTTCGTGCCGTTGCTTTTCCTGACCATCGGCGTTCTGGACCTGCCACTGCACTTGTATTGGCATTCGCTTTCCTTGCATTATGAGCAATCCATTCAAGGCTGGGGCTCGTGGTTCTGGGATTGGGCCAAGGGAGAGTTTCTCACCACGACGTTTGGAATCGTTCTGGTCCTAATCCTGTTCGCCGTGATGCGGCGCAGCCCGCGGCGATGGTGGCTATATTTCTGGTTTCCTGCAGTGTTGATTCTCCTTGGTCTGATCGTGATCACCCCCCTGGTGATCGATCCGCTGTTCAACAAATTCGAGCCACTGGGCAAAGAACACCCGGATCTGGTTGCTTCCATTGAAAAGCTCACGAAACATGCGGGTGTTCCCATCCCGCCGGACCGCATGTTCCTGATGATGGCGAGCCAGAAAACGAACGCCATCAACGCCTACGTGACGGGCCTGGGAGCGTCGAAGCGCGTGGTGATCTGGGATACCACGATTCAAAAGACTTCCAACGATGAATGTCTTTTCATCGTCGGACATGAGCTCGGACACTATGTCCTTGGACACGTGCTTCGGAGTTTTTTAGTGGGAGCAGCCGGGCTACTGCTGGCGCTCTATCTCGTCTTTTGCGGCTTGCACTGGGCCCTCGATCGCTGGGCCAAAGACTGGAAGCTCTACGGGCAAGAAGATTGGGCTTCGCTTGCGGTGTTGCTCTTGCTCCTGCAAGTGCTGTCGTTCGTTTCTTCGCCGGTGATTAGCGGCTACAGCCGGATGCAGGAACATGCCGCGGACGTTTACGGATTGGAAGTAATCCACGGGTTGGTTCCGAATTCGGAAGAGGTCGCCGCGCACGCGTTTCAGGTTATCGGTGAGCTGGATCTGTCAGACCCCAATCCGCCGCCGCTCATCACTTTCTGGCTCTATTCGCATCCACCGCTGGCGGACCGTCTGGTGTTCGCGCATAGGTACGATCCATGGTCAAAAGGGAAATCGCCGAAGTACGTGAAGTAACCTTGGATGAAGCGGATTCCACTCGCTAGGGTGTGTTGCTCGTCGACGCGTGCTTACGGGCAAAGGCAGCTACTTTGCTGCGATTGCCGCAAACGGCCATGGAACACCAGCGGCGGCGGCGTGTGCGCGAATTATCGTAAAAGAACAGGCCACAGTGCGGGTTGGCGCAAAGCCGAAGGCGCGCGCGGGCGCCCTCGGCGATAATCTCCGCCCCGGAGCGGGCCACCGCAGCGAGCAACCAATCAAGGCCGCCCTCCCGCGCGACGAATTCGATCTTCCAGACGCCGGCCTGGCCGACGAGTTCATCGTGCCCTTCGGTAATGCGCAGTATTTCGTTTATTGGCTCGATCCATTCGCCGACTATCCTATGCTTTCGCAGCGTGGCCGCGAACACCTTGCGCAAGGCCGAACCGAGCCGCCGGGCTTTCAATAGCAATGCTTCCGCAGTCTGCGGGTCGGATTGCGGCAGGCTCAGAAGCTGGGCGCCGCGTCCAGCAGAGACAATGCTCGTCGACTCCAGAAATTGGATAAGAAGTTCCCAGGGGAGTTCTGGATTTGTGGGAGTTGCGTTGACGAAATCGAGGGAGAGTCGCCCGCCCAACAATCGCGAGGCTGGCGTAGAAATGGGCATCGGAGATGCCTCCCTGGAGGGGCCGAAAAGGAAGTCCGTTCCAGTTGAAATAACCAGTTAAAGCTATCATAACGGTTAACGAGAGAAAAGCGCTCTCTGGCCCTCCCTCACGGTAACCTTTTGGCGAAGATGAAATCAGATATGCTGGCAGGTGGGAGACAGCTCCTATGAAACACAAATTGGCAGGCTTGACCCTCATTTCCCTTTCTCTGATTGCAGCGATGGCGTTGATTCGGCCGCCCTCCCAGGCGTCGCCAAGGACGCCGGGGACGGCTCGTGCACCTGTAGTGGTCGAGCTGTTCACATCCGAAGGCTGTTCCAGCTGTCCGCCAGCGGATGCTTTGCTGGCGCGACTGGCTGAAGAGCAGCTTGCCGTGAACCTGCAGTTGATCGCGCTGGAGGAGCACGTCGATTACTGGAACGATTTGGGTTGGATGGACCCTTTCTCTTCGCGCGACTGGACGTCCCGGCAATACGTTTATTCCGGCGTTCTCGGAAACGTTAATCCGTACACTCCGCAAATGGTTATAGACGGCAGGGTGGAATTCGTCGGCAGCCACACACAGAAAGCACGGCAGGCAATTCTAGCAGCCGCAGGCAATGCGAAAATCCCGGTGACTCTGGCGCAGGGCAACTCGAACGGGACGGGCATAGGAGATTTTTCCGTGAAAGTTGGCAAACTGGAAGGAACAACAAGAGGTGATGCAGCGGAAGTGTGGCTGGCTATTACGGAAACGGGGTTGCACTCCGCAGTGACACGCGGCGAGAACGCCGGCGAAGACCTCCACCATGCCGCCGTGGTGCGCTCCATGCGCAAGATCGGCGAAGCGAAGGCTGACGGCGAAACTTCCTTCGCTGGGGATGCGAATGTTCCTCTGCAGAAGGAATGGAAGCGCGAGAATCTGAGGGCCGTGTTGTTCGTGCAGGAGAAAAAGAGCCGGCGGATTCTTGGCGCGGCAGAGATCCGTATTGCGCAATAAATTTAGAAGGGCCTCGTCCGATTCTTAGATTCGCTTACGAGGGGCAGTTTTATTCCGGGAAGCGAACTTTCTCAGGTACTATCAATCTCGAAGGCAGGGAAAAATTATTCAGCGCGGAGATATTTTCCTTCGATAAAATCTGCGTCAGTTCGTAGTCAAACGAGCTAACGTCGAAACAACCGGCGCGTCAGACAGCAATGCGGGGCAGGGATCTTTCTTCGAGGTGATTGTTGGACGTCGAACCATTACAGGATCCTTCTCCTACACCCCCATTCCAGGCTCCGCCTCGCGAGGGAATCCTCAGTAAGATTTTTCTGAACGACAAAGGAATGCGTGGCGGCTGGCGCCTGCTGATTTACGCGGCCTTCGTGGCCGGGCTTGGATTCGGCGGTGGACTTGTCCTCCGGCAGTTCGTTCGACCCTCACATGGCGTGTTCTCTCCCGGCTTCATGTTCATACAGGAAGCGTTCAGTTTCAGTGTGATTTTCGCGGCGGCGGTCATTATGGCGCAGGTCGAGCGCCGATCCGTCGGTGTTTATGGGCTGCCGATTAGAGGTGCTTTCGAGAAATTGTTCTGGCAGGGCTGCCTCATCGGATTGGTCGAAGTTTCAGCTTTGGTTGGTTTGATCGCTGCTTTTGGCGGGTATTCCTTTGGTGACGTTGCGCTGCATGGCAAAGAGCTGTTGCGTTGGGGAGTATTGTGGGCTGTCTTCTTTGTTTTTGTGGGTTTGTTTGAAGAATTCTTGTTTCGGGGATACACGCAATTCACGCTCGCGGATGGTATCGGATTCTGGCCTGCAGCGGTTGTGCTTTCGTGCTCGTTTGGGGCCGTCCATTTGGGGAATCCGGGCGAAGGCTGGGTGGGGGCGGCGGGCGTTGTAGCCATCGGACTGATTTTCGCGTTTGCCTTGCGGCGTACCGGCAATCTCTGGCTGTGTGTGGGGTGGCACGCGAGCTTTGATTTCGGTGAGACTTTCCTTTACTCCGTGCCGAACAGCGGCATCGTCTTCTCTGGACACCTCTCGAATGCATCCCTGCACGGCGCAAAATGGCTCACAGGCGGCACGGTGGGCCCGGAAGGCAGCGTCTTCAGCTTTCTGACGATGGGGATTATTGCCGTCGCCATTCATCTGCTTTTCCCGGCGAAGAAAACAGAGCCCGCGCAGACGCAAGGAAACGAAACTAATTAGTGGACGAGTTCGGAGGCGAGCACCAGGCGGACGCCTTGCGCTTGTGCTTCCGGCAAAACCTCTCGCAGAGCCTGGAGTGTCGTAGGGTGAGGATGGCCGATGGCCACGGCCTCGCCCTTTTCGCGAGCGCCGCGCAGTGCCAGTTCAAGCTGTTTGCGGACCGCGGCCACTTCGGCGACGTCATCGAGGAAAGGCACATTGCGAAAGGCAGAGCGAACTCCAAAGTCCCGCGCCGTATCATAAGCCACCGTAGCGGCGGTTGTGCGGCTGTCGACGTAGAAGAGGTGACGGTCGCGCAATACGGGCATTAGTTCGTCCATCAACGCGGGGTCAGCAGTCGCCTGTGATCCCTGATGATTATTGACGCCGGCGGCGTCCGGAACATTTTGCAGAAATTGATCGACCAGCGCCGCCACTTCGGGCGCCGGCATGCCGGGATGCAGTTCCTGCGCTTCAGGCGTTTCATTCGCGACGGATTGCATCGGCAGATGAAGCATTACCTGGAATCCGCGGCGATGGGCTTCCTTGGCGATGTCCACGGAGTGCTCGTGATTGGGCAAAACGGAAATGGTGAGGGGATAACCTAGCGCAAAGACGGCTTCGGCCGCAGCGCGGTCGCTGCCGAGATCGTCGATTATGATGGCGAGCTGCGCGTTCGCACGTTTTCCGCCGGGATTTTTCGCTCCTCTATTCGACGTGGTTGTTTCACGCGTCACGATTTCGATTTCAAGCGCTGGCACGCCTGCATGTCGGAGCTTGAAGTGAAGCAGATCCCCATCTTGAGTGGGAGGGTCCTGCGTCAAATGATCTTGGATCGCGACGGTATTGAGATTCTGAATGAGCTTTGCGACTGCGGCGCGGTTCGCGTCTGCCGAGGAATCATTCTTCAACACAATGCGCAGGTAATCCGTGCCTCCGGGTTGCTTACTGGAAGCGCCTTGCCGGAGCTTTATGGGCGTCCCTGCAGGTACCGCGGAAGAAGCCGCAGCCGCCAGATCGCGCGTGATTTGGTGAACTTGCGCGGGAGTGAGGCGATCCTCATTGTTCTTCTTGCAGCTACTGGAAAGAACCGCGAGAAGGCAGCAAATTCCCAGCAATGCGAAGCTTGTTGAATCGTTTATCTTGATTCGAAAGCGATGTGGGCTTGCTTGAACCGGGTCATGCTGCCGGGCCACGGAAAACTAAGCAGCCTTTTTCGCGGGGGCCTTCAGCAGGTCGAGCGCTCGGTGAAAGATGGGGTCTTCCGGAGAAAGCGGGCGCGGTCCAAGCCCGGGTTCTTTCTGGGTTTGGGGTGCTGCCGGCGCTGGCTCTTCATCGGTCGAATCCGAATCTTCTTCCGGGACGGCGCGCACTATTTCCGTTGGCACGACGCCTTCTTCCATAATCGATTTCCCGCCGGGATTGTAGTAGTTCGCGACCGTAAGGATCAGCGCCGCGCCATCATCCAGCGAAATAAGCTTCTGCTCGGAGGCGAGACCAAAAGTCCGCTCTCCAACAACATCCCCGCGATGGTTCGCAGCGATGGCGGAAGCCAGAACTTCCGCGGCTCCGGATGTGGTGGCATCGATCAAAACGGAGACGGGATTCCTCCAAATTACCTGCTTGGGTTCGGCCGAAAAGAGCTGCGTCGAGACGGTCTGGCCGCGCAACGTTGTCAAGGTGCCCGAAGGAACGAAAAGGCGAGCGGTCGAAATCGCCTCGGAGACCTGTCCGCGTCCGCATTCCCTCACATCCACTATGACCTTGCGTATTCCCTGTTTTTCCGCGTCCAAGAGACGATTGCGAATTTCATCCGCGCGGCCTGCGTCGAGCGAGGGAATGCGCAGCACCAGAATGTCGGGATCCACTTTCTGGGTGATGATCTTCGGTGTAGCCAGCTTCTCTCGAACCAGATCAACTTCTTCCGGCGTAGCCTTGCCGCGCCGGATCACCCCGACCTTGATAGCCGTGCCCGGCTGGCCATTGAGAAGATTCATGGCCTGGCCCACGGACATGTCACGAGTGGTAAATCCGCTGATGGATTCGAAAATGTCGCCGCTGCGAACTCCCGCCTTTGTGCCCGGACTATCCGGCAGCACAGAGAGAACGATGATGTAACCGTAGCGCTTGCTGAGCGTCAGCCCGGTCTCCGCCGTCCCTGCATTTGCGAGCTTCTTCTTGTACTCGTCATATTCGCGGGGCGTGAGGTAGCTGGACTGAGAGTCCAGGGATTCCAGCATCCCGTGCAAGGAACCGGCCGTCACCGTCCGCATATTGGGATCGTCGACGTAATCCTGCTGGATCTTCTGCAGGACTTCACCATAGACGGTGAGCGATTTGTAGGCCTTGTCGTCCGGCGTGCGGCCCAGGACGTACCCAATGCTGGCGTAACAAGATATGGCTACCGATACGAATATAATTCCAATGCGAGCCGCTCGGTTCATGCCTCACCCTTCCAAAAGAAACTACAAACCAAGAGTATACCACTCCCAAGGATTGGGACGCTGTGGCAATCAAAAAGGACGCCTCAAGAGAGAGAATGGAGCAGCAAAGTTTCCTGGGATGAGACACGTGGAAATCGGCAAATGTTGTGAAAATACCACATCAACCGATTTCTTGGCTTCAGGTTGCCTATAAGTCATTGATAACAAGGCACAAAATACCAAAGCGTTGGCGAACGACATGCTAGAATAGGTTCGGGGAATGTTCCAAACCACTATCGCCAATGAGTCGTTCGCAGAGGGTGTGGGCCTCCACACTGGGGTGTACGGCCACGTCCGGCTGGTACCCGCCCCGGCTGAGACTGGCATCGTGTTTCGCCGCGTCGACTTGGATAACTTCCCGATTGAAGCCCAGGGTCACAACGTTGCTCGCGTAAGTTATGCCACGAGCCTCATGAAACAAGGCGTTTTGCTGTCCACCACCGAACATTTGCTTGCCGCCATTTATTCTTGCGGCATCGACAACATTTATATCGACATTGACTCTATCGAGGTGCCCATTCTCGACGGTTCGGCCGAGCCCTTCATGCAGATGCTGAAGCACTCCGGCGTTCGCAAACTGCGACGCAAGCGGCGCTACCTGAAAATACTGAAGCCGCTGGAAGTCATCGAAGGAGACCGCCGGATCGGCATCTATCCTGCCGATGAGTTTCGCGTGCGCTGCTACGTGGATTTTCCGCACCCGCTCGTCGGCCAACAAGAAGTGGAGATGTTGGTTGGGCCGGATACTTTCCGCCACCTTCTGGCTCGGGCGCGTACTTTCTGCTTCCAACGCGATATTGAGCCGCTCAAGGCCATGGGACTCATTCGAGGTGGCTCGCTCGAGAACGCCATCGTTCTCACCGACGACGGCGTCATGAACGGGCCGTTGCGCTTCCCCGACGAGTTTGGACGGCACAAAGCACTGGATCTCATTGGTGACCTGGCATTGGCCGGATTGCCGCTACTGGCGCGTGTCGAAGCCCACAAAGCCGGCCACGCCCTGCATACCCAGCTCGTCAGCCGCCTCTTGGACGATCCCTCGCTTTGGACCATCACCACCGGCGAAGCCGTCCGCCCCGAGAGAGACGCCTATCTGACCGCCCTTTCGCCCGCCCCCGCCGCTGATTAACGATTCGCCTCGTCGTAGACAACCCTCCGTTGCGAAATACCCGCTGCTCCCGCAGAATGGGCTCAAAACCATGTCCAACAACGATCTAGCCATTGTGATTCTGGCCGCGGGAAAAGGCACCCGATTGAAATCGAGCCTGGCGAAGGTGCTGCACCGCGCCGGTGGACGCACGCTTGTCGAACAAATCGTGCGCTCCTGCGAGCCGTTGAAGGCTCGCGAGACCGTGGTCGTCGTAGGCCACCAGGCGGAACAGGTCACCGCGGTGGTCGAGCCATTCGGGGCGGTTAGCGTGCTGCAGCAGCCGCAAAATGGCACCGGCCACGCCATGCAAGTCGCGAAGCGCGCGCTGGGCCGCGCCAAATTTGCGGTAGTGCTCCCGGGCGACGCCCCCCTCGTGCGCACGGAAACATTGAAGGAGATGATTGCCGCGCATCACAACGGGAATGCGGCGGCGACAATCCTTTCCGCGGTGCTCGCCGATCCAGCGGGCTATGGACGAATCCTGCGAAAATCGGAGACGATGGTCTCGGCGATTGTCGAGGAATCGCAGCTCACCGACGAGCAGCGCGAGATCAACGAAATCAATTCGGCGATTTATTGCTTCACGCTGGAGAAACTCTGGCCCGCGCTGGCACAGGTGAAGCCGAACAACAAGCATCGGGAGTTGTACCTGACGGACGCCATCGCCGTGCTGAACGCCAAGGGCGAGACCGTGCTGGCCCAAGTGGCCGCCGATTCGCGCGAAGTGCTGGGATGCAATACGCGTGCGGATTTGGCCGAAGTCGACCGCATATTCCGGGAGCGGAAACGCAACGCGCTGATGGACGCTGGCGTCACGATCCAATTACCGGAGACAGTGCTGATCGATCCGGACGTGACCGCGGGCGAAGATACCATCATCGAACCCGGTGTTCAGTTGCTGGGCAAAACCAAAATCGGCGCGCGCTGCACCATTCGAACGGGAAGCGTCCTGGCCGATGCAATCCTCGGCGATGAGGTGACCGTCGAGCCGCATTGCGTCGTAGCGCAGAGCCGGCTCGACGACCGCGTCATCATTGGCCCCTTCGCGCGATTGCGGCCGGACAATCACTTGAAAGCCGGCGCGCGCATCGGCAATTTTGTCGAACTCAAGAAAAGCACCATTGGCGAAGGCACCAAGGCCATGCACCTCTCCTATCTGGGCGACGCGAAGATCGGAACGAAAAGCAACATCGGTGCGGGCACGATTACCTGCAATTACGACGGCTTCCACAAATATCCGACATCGATCGGGAACAAAGTTTTCATCGGCAGCGATACGGCCCTCGTGGCGCCCGTGCGCATCGGAGATGGCGCGTACATCGCCGCCGGTTCGACAATTACGGAAAACGTGCCGTCAGACGGATTGGGAATTGCCCGCGGCCGCCAGGTCAACAAACCCGGCTGGGCCGCGAAGAAACGCCGTGAATTGGCAGCCGCCGAGAAACCAAAGAAGAAGGCGGCGAAGAAATCGAAGCGTCGCAAAGCAGCCAAGAAGCGAAAGTAGCGTTTCTCTTCCAGGAGCGCAGACATGAGAAGAAAGGTATTGGCCTGGACTCTCTTTCTTGGGTCGCTGCTCCTTCTCAGCCTCGCCGCCACTCCGTATTCTCGAGCCGCCGATGCTGCACTGATCTCCACGCGCCTCACGCTCGTAATCGTCTTATCCATTCTCGTGGTGCGCGAGCGATGGAGGAACCGGCACGAGCTGCATGGTAAAGCGGCTCCCGGCGTTTCAGATGTGGGCGACCACTTCCTGCAACGCTTCCGCCGCTGGTATCACGGCGAAGAAAAGAAACCGGACTCCTCCGGCAGGCCCGAGTAGAAGCCGCCTTCTGAGGCGGCGTCTTTCTCTCCACTGCGATTACTCCGCGCGGTCTGCGTCTCTGCGTTATCTTAATTCTTGTGTTGTCCTCTCCAGCCCGAACTCGCGTGTGTGTGCTAAAATAGAAGTTCCCGCAATGCTACAGGGAGCTGCCACCGCATGAAATTTGGAGTCGTCGTTTTCCCCGGGTCCAATTGCGACCATGACGCGTTTTACGCCATCGGCAACGTTCTGAAGAAGCCGGTCGAATTCATCTGGCACCAATCCGAAAATCTGGCGAACTGCGACGCCATCATCCTGCCCGGCGGATTTTCCTACGGCGATTATCTGCGCACAGGCGCCATCGCGCGATTTTCCCCGGTGATGAAGTCCGTCGAAAAATTTGCGAACAGCGGCGGAATGGTACTCGGCGTCTGCAACGGCTTCCAGATTCTTTGCGAAGCCGGCCTGCTCCCCGGCGCGATGATGCGCAATAGCGGCCTGCGCTTCATCTGCCGCCACGTCCACATCCGCGTCGAGCAAACGGACACACCGTTCACCAACGCCGCGCAGAAGGGCCAAATCCTCAAGCTTCCCATCGCGCATTCCGACGGCAATTACAGCTGTGACGAAGCCACGCTCGCCGAGCTCGAGAAGAACCGCCAGGTGATTTTCCGCTACACAACGCCCGACGGTTCTGACGACAACGCCGGCAATCCCAACGGCGCAGTACACAATATCGCCGGAATCTGCAACCGCGAGCGCAACGTCGCCGGACTCATGCCCCATCCCGAGCGCGCCGTCGAATCAGCGCTGGGCTCCAACGACGGCTTGGTCGTTTTCCGCTCCATGGTCGAAGCGCTCGTCGGAGCGGCCAAGGCTACGGCTTGAGGGCAGCACAAACTTGCGAATTCACTGCGCGGGCACGAACTATCGCGCCCCTGCAGTTTCTAATTCTCTTCGCAGAAATGAAGTATGGCCACCGCTAGCACCGAAATCAGAGTAACGCCGGAAATCGCCGCGGAGCACGGCCTCACCGCCGAAGAATACGCCCGCGTGAAGCAGATCCTTGGCCGCGAGCCGAACATCACCGAACTGGGCATCTTCAGCGTGATGTGGAGCGAGCACTGCTCCTACAAATCAAGCAAAGTCCACCTGAAGCGCCTGCCCACGCGCGGCAAACTCGTCGTGCAGGGCCCTGGCGAAAACGCCGGCGTCGTCGACATCGGCGACGGCCTTGTCGCCGCTTTCAAGATCGAATCGCACAATCATCCCAGCTACGTCGAACCCTTCCAGGGCGCAACGACCGGCGTCGGCGGCATCTTGCGCGACATTTTCACCATGGGCGCGCGCCCCATCGCTATCTTGGATTCATTGCGATTCGGCGAGATTGCTGCCAGCAAGTACACCAGTGAAGAGGATGCTGCGAAAAATCGCCGCATCCTTGACGGCGTAATTCGCGGAATCGGAAGTTACGGAAATTGTTTTGGCGTCCCGACGATTGGCGGCGAAGTCGGCTTCGAGCCTTGCTATTCGCAGAATCCGCTCGTCAACGCTCTTGCTCTCGGCATCGCCAAAAAAGAAGAAATTTTTCTCGCCAAAGCCAAAGGCATCGGCAATCCCGTGATCTATGTCGGCGCAAAAACCGGCCGCGACGGCATCCACGGCGCATCCCTGCTGGCGTCAGCCGAGTTCACCGAAGAATCGAAGCAGAAGCGCCCGAACGTGCAAGTCGGCGACCCCTTCATGGAGAAGTTGCTGCTCGAAGCCTGCCTCGAAGCCATGCAGACCGGCGCGGTCGTGGCGATTCAAGACATGGGCGCTGCCGGCCTCACCTGCTCCACCATGGAAATGGCCTCGCGCGGCGGCACCGGCATCGAGATCGACCTCTCCAAAGTTCCCCAGCGCGAAACCGACATGACGCCGTACGAAATCATGCTCAGCGAATCGCAGGAGCGCATGCTACTGGTGGCGGAGAAGGGCCGCGAGCATGAAGTCCTCGCCGTCTTCAAGAAGTGGGGCCTCGATGCTGTCGTGGTTGGCACTGTTACCGAAGGCGGCATCGCCCGCATCAACACCAACGGCAGAGTCGCCGCCGAAATTCCCGCCCATCCTTTGGCGGAAGAAGGCCCGGTGTACCAGCGGCCCATTGCCGCGCCTGCGCCGAGGAAAGAAACCGCAGCAGACTGGTTTACTTTTGCCGCCGAAGGCACAAACCTCACGCAGAACTTCTTGAAATTGCTCGCGTCGCCCGCGATTGCCTCCAAGCGCTGGATCACCGAACAGTACGACACCAGCGTCCGCACCAACACTCTGGCCGGTCCCGGAGCGAGCGATGCTGCCGTCGTGCGCATCAAGGATCCGAAGACGGGAGTCGTGAAGCGTGCGCTCGCACTCTCCACCGACGGCAACGGCCGCTGGTGCCAGTTGAATCCGCGCCTCGGCGCCATGCACGCCGTCGCGGAAGCGGCACGCAACGTGGCTGCGAGCGGCGCGCGTCCCATCGCCGCCACGAATTGCCTTAATTTCGGCAGCCCGGAAAAGCCCGAAGTCATGTGGCAATTCAGCGAAACCATCGACGGCCTCGCCGAAGCCTGCACCACCCTCGGCACTCCCATCACCGGCGGCAACGTCAGCTTCTACAACGAAACTCTCGGCAAATCCATCTACCCGACGCCGGTCATCGGCGTCCTCGGCATTCTCGACGACGCCTCGCACGTCCTGAAAATCGCCTTCCGCAACGAAGGCGACGTCATCCTCCTCCTCGATGGATCGAATTCCCCCGTAGGGGCGCAGCATGCTGCGCCCCATCTCGGCACCCAACGCGAATTCTCCTCCTCCGAATACTCCAAAACGATCGCCTGCATCATCGCGGGTGAACCACCCGCCATCGACCTAGCTGCCGAAAAACGCTTGATCGACTGTCTCCTCGCTCTTGCCACCGAAGGCGCTCTCCAATCCGCCCACGACATCAGCGACGGCGGCCTCGCCGTCACCCTCGCCGAATCCTGTTTCGCCTCTTCAGTCGTAGGGGCGCAACATGTTGCGCCCCATCTTGGCGCGCATGTCAAATTGGAAGAAGCAGTCCCCGCCGAGGCCGCCGCATTCAACGAACGCGCCGCCCGCGCCGTCGTATCCGTCACACCATCAAAACTTGCCGCCGTTCTCGATACTGCGAGACAATACAAGGTGGCGGCGCACCAGATCGGCCAGGTCACCCGCGGCGATGCTTTCCGCATCCAATATAAGGGGCGCGCGGTGATCGATAGTTCCGTTGAAACGCTACGCGACGCCTGGGCCCATTCGCTCGAACGCACGCTAACCGCAAAATGAGTCAAAAACTTGCCTTCGCCGACGATCATTTCCACGACGAGTGTGGTGTATTCGGCGTCTTCGGCCACCCCGAAGCGGCCAACCTCGTCTATCTCGGTCTTTACGCGCTGCAGCATCGCGGCCAGGAATCCGCCGGCATCGTCTCGAGCGACGGCAAAGAGCTGTACGTGCACCGCGCCATGGGCGAAGTCGAAGAAATTTTTCAGCCCAGCGTGCTCGCGCAACTCCCCGGCAGCCTCGCTATCGGCCACACGCGTTACTCCACCGCCGGCGACAAAGCTCTCCTCAACGCCCAGCCCATCATGATCGATTGCAACAAGGGCAAGATCGCCCTCGGCCACAACGGTAACCTCACCAACGCCGCCGAGTGGCGCCGCAAGCTCGAGCACCGCGGCTCGATCTTCCAGACCAACAGTGACACCGAAGTCATCGTGCATCTGATCGCCCGCTCACAGGCGCGCAATCTTTCCGGCGCGCTGGGCGATGCCCTCAATCAAGTCGAAGGCGCATATTCCCTGCTCGTGATTACGCCGGATGAATTGTATGCGGTGCGCGACCCGCGCGGTTTCCGTCCGCTTGTGCTGGGAAAATTGACGACGCCCGGCGGGTTCGTTTCCTGGCTGGTGGCTTCAGAAACCTGCGCGTTCGACCTCCTGAACGCGCAATACATCCGCGAGATCGAGCCCGGCGAGATGGTGCGCATCTCGAAATCAGGAATCGAGTCCATCCGCTTCGCGCCAGAAAAGCCCCTCCAACAATGCATCTTCGAGCACGTCTATTTCTCTCGCCCGGACAGCATCATTTTCGGCCGTTCCGTAAACGAAAGCCGCGAAATGCTCGGCCGCCTCCTTGCGCGCGAGCATCCCGTGGACGCGGACATCGTCGTCCCCGTGCCGGATTCCGGCGTCCCCGCGGCCGTCGGCTACGCCCTCGAATCCGGGATTCCTTTCCGCATGGGCCTGATCCGCAATCACTACATCGGACGCACTTTTATCGAGCCGTCGCAAGCCATCCGTAATTTCGGCGTGAAGCTCAAGCTCAATCCCATCCGCGGATTGATCGAAGGCCAGCGCGTCGTCCTCGTCGACGATTCCATCGTGCGCGGCACCACCAGCCGCAAGATCGTCCGCATGCTCCGCGAAGTCGGCGCAAAAGAAATCCACGTGCGCATCAGTTGCCCGCCCACGATTTCCCCGTGCTACTACGGCGTGGACACTCCCACACGCGAAGAACTGATCGCCTCCTCGAACACTCCGGAAGAAATCTGCAAATTCCTCGGTGCCGATTCGCTCGGCTACGTTTCCCTTCCCGCGCTGCGCCGCGCGGTGAGTGATACCGAAGGCAAGTTCTGCACGTCTTGTTATACGGGTGTCTACCCGACGGATCTGGTGCAGCTTGAGGTACGCGAAGGCGCGCCCAACGGCAAATCCGGCGAAGCTACTCTTGGCAATGGCAGTGAATCCGCGCCCGCAGAGCGGCCGGTGGTGGTGGAACGTGAAAGCTGACGATAAGAAAAAGCAGGAAGAAACAAACGTCCCGGTGAAAACAAAGATTCAGCGCGAGATCATTGCGTGGTTCTGGGTCGGCCTCGCCTTTCTGCTCATCAACGGCACGATTGGTCAGGCGCGCGTCATTCCCTCCGGTTCGATGGAGAACACGCTGCTCATCGGCGATCACCTCATCATGAGCCGCATCGGCTACGATGCGGGCGTGCCCTTCACCAATTGGCACGTGCCCCTCTGGCGCAATCCCAAGCGCCAGCAAGTCATCATCTTTAAGCCGCCCTTCGCCCCCGATCAGCCGGATTACGTCAAGCGCGTTATCGGCCTCCCCGGCGATACTGTCGATCTCCGCGACGGCGCCGTCTGGGTCAACGGCCAAAAGCTCGTTGAAAAATACACCGTCGGTGCAAGCGAACCGGCTCCCGCCGGCTCCGCGCCGCCCGGCTACACGGACATCAAATTCCCTTATCACGTTCCTGACAATTGTTATTTCGCCATGGGCGACAATCGCGGCAATTCCTATGACAGCCGCTTCTGGGGCTGCGTTCCGCGCTTCGACATCATCGGCACTCCCGTCATGATTTACATGTCGTTGAACGTGTCGCCCGAAGCTTGGGAGCCCGGGCAGATTCGCGAGCGGTTTTTCGCTTACGCAAACGCCCTGCTGCATCCCGGCATCGTTCGCTGGAAGCGAATCTTCCGGACTTTTTAGTTGTCGCGAGGAATCGTCGGGCTTTGCAACGAGCGCCGCGGCCCACCAGGCGCTCCAGTAATTTCCCATTTTCGTACGATGCGTGCGAATTTGCGCCCGCAGCAAAAACGGAGACGGACAACTCTCTCATGAAATACGCCGATGCCGGAGTCAACATCGCCGTCGCCGACGACGCAAAGCAGAGAATCCGCCACCACGCCAGCCGCACCTTTACTCCCGGCGTGCTCGGCGGCATCGGCGGCTTCGGCGCGCTCTTCGCGCTCGACCGGAAAAAGTGGAAAGAACCCGTGCTGGTCTCCAGCGCGGACGGTGTGGGCACAAAACTCAAAATCGCCATGGCCATGGGCGTGCACTCCACGGTCGGCGGCGACCTCGTAAATCACTGCATCAATGACATTCTCGTCCAGGGCGCGGAGCCGCTCTTTTTCCTCGACTACCTCGCGATGGGCAAGCTCGATCCGCAGATCGTCGAGCAGCTCGTCGAAGGCATGAGCCTCTCCTGCCGCAAAGCCGGCTGCGCCCTCATCGGCGGCGAAACCGCGGAGATGCCCGGCTTCTATTCTCCCGGCGAATACGATCTCGCGGGCTTTATCGTTGGCGCCGTCGAACGCAAAAATCTTCTGACCGGCAAGAGCGTCCAGCCCGGAGACACTTTGCTCGCGCTCCCGTCAGCCGGCCTGCACACCAACGGCTATTCGCTCGCGCGCAAACTTGTTTTTGAAGTTGCTAAATTGAAGCCGGATACATACGTCGCCGAAGTCGGAAATAAAATCGGCGCGGAGTTGCTGAAACCCCATCTCTGCTATGCGCCCGCGCTCAAAAACATCGTCGCGCGCGGCTGGCTTTCCGCCCTCGCGCACATCACCGGTGGCGGCATCCCGGGAAATCTGCCGCGCGTGCTGCCCAGCGGCGTGAAAGCGGAAATTGATCTGGCATCGTGGCCGGTGCCCCCAATCTTCAAATATCTGGCCAAGATCGGGAAGATCGACGCCGGCGAATTGCTGCAATCCTTCAATATGGGCGTTGGAATGATTCTCGTCGTCCCGCCGAAATGGGTAAAGTCCGTTGAAGCCGACCTGAAGAAGCACCGCGAGAAATTCTTCCGCATCGGCCGCATCGAGCGCGGCGAATCCGGCAAAGCCCGCGTCTCCTACTCCGGCTCCCTGCAGATGTACTAGAATCGCCGCAAGGGTCAACCGCGCACATAGTCTGGCCGGTTCGCAGGTGCGCGAAGCTTCAGCTCTCTTTCTATTTTCTTCGACCATCGCAACTCCACCGTGAACTGCTCGATCATCAGGCTGACCATCCATACGGCCTCATGGTGGGGATGTCCGACTTCCTCTAGTATCGACCGCAGCGTTTCTTTCTCCCGCTGAAGCTCCTTCTCAAGAAAGCTTCGCCGCCGCTCCAGCTGGCTCTGAAAAACTCCCGGCCGCGCCTGCCAAGAGAGCGCAATCCAGGTTAGAAAAGCTGGCCGGTCGCGCTGCCTGGCCCATTCTTCTCGTTCGAGCGCGTCCGCCAACGCGGCGCGTCCCTTCGCCGTTGTTTCGAACGTGCTGCGCTCCGGCCCTGCCGCCGGCTCGTCTGTTTCTAACGAGCGAATCAGCCCCGCGCGCGCCAGTTTTTCGAGCGAGTAATAAACCTGTGGCCGCGAAATTCCCGCCCAATCCCGTATCTCGCGTCTCTCCAGCTCCAGATTCGCCTGGTACCCGTGCATCGGCCGCTCCGCCAGCAGGCTCAGCAGCACCAGATCCGGCGTCGTCAGCGCCAATTTCCTCGCCGCCCGCACGCTTCGCCTCGGTTTCTCCGAGTATCGCGCGGTCCGCAACTTGCCCTCAGGGGAGCCTGAGTTTGCCTCCGCGTTGTCTTTTCTCCGCATCCCCGCGTCCCTCTCCTATTCTTTTCTTCTCTCCTCTTCTCTGTGCCCTCTGCGTTCTCCGTGTTCTCTGTGTTAAATTCCTTCTTTTTCCCGCCCAATCTGTAAGGCTCACCCCGTCTCTGGAATCTTTACCTCTTTACTTCCTTACTTCATTACTTCCTTCTTTCCTCTTCCTGCTCCAATACCACCACTGGCATTGCTCCGTCGGCAGCCGCGGATTCCTCGCCTGCGCCACCGCCGCGCAAAAAGCATCCAGCACACAGCTATCCTGATGCTGCCCCGCCACGCGCCCTAGTTTTTCATACAGTCGCTCCGGGTTCTTCCGCGCCAGCTGCGCCACACTGCGAATCCCCAGCAGCTCAAAGTCGCGCAGCATCGCCGGCCCGATCGAAATAAGGTCGCCGAGTTGTCGCATGGTCCTGGCCATAAGAAATCTCCTTGACTTCATTCTTTCACCGTTCTACTATTGACTAGTCTAAACGAGACTACTGCCTTCGTCAAGGAGAATCTTCGCCATGCGCTATTTCGTCCTCGCCGCCCTCGCGTTGTCTTTAGGTTTCGCTTTCACGCACGCGAATCAATCACAGGAGAAAAAACCCATGAACGTAAAACGCATTACGCCAGTCCTGCTCGTAAACGAGATCGAGCCCGTCATCCCCTTCTGGGTTGACCGCCTCAGCTTCGCGAAAACCATCGAAGTTCCCGATGGCAACAAGCTCGCTTTCGTAGCCTTTCAGAAGGGCGCCGCTGAAGTGATGTACCAAACCTACGCCAGCGTGGAAAAGGACGCGCCGCCATCCATGTCCGCTGAAGCCAGAAAAGGCCCCACGTATCTTTATATCGAGGTCGACAATTTCGACGTCGTTCTCGCAGCCATGAAAGACGTGAAAATCGTCATGCCCGTCCGCACCTCCTTCTATGGCATGAAGGAATTCGCCGTCCAGGATCCCGGCGGCCACTTCATCACCTTTGCCCAACCCGTCGCCGCCCACTAGTTCTAGTACCCATCTCGCATCCGGGCCGGGTTCCATTGCCGCTGATAAGTCCCTTTAATGGAATGGTTTACGGCCGCAACTCTTCCCCAGTCCTGGGGTTTAACAGCATGAGGGGGCGTTTCAGACTAACCTGAGGCGCCAGCAGGCCTTCAGATCCGATTAGAGTTAGGACAGGTCGTTCGGATCTGGCGAAA
>Ga0207086_1075_pt1 | contig 24160 bp, 16 predicted proteins | sample Alteio_BWMinHeat_54_FD_153540 | JGI IMG/M metagenome (GOLD analysis project Ga0207086, IMG submission 153540) | Enriched cells from forest soil in Barre Woods Harvard Forest LTER site, Petersham, Massachusetts, United States -... | ecosystem: Environmental > Terrestrial > Soil > Temperate forest >... | reverse complement strand
AAAGATATCTTTATGGAAACGGAGTGCCGGAAAACTGCGGGCGGGCGCGAAGGAATTTGCTGGCCGCAGCGCAGCGCGCCAACTCCAAGGCGCAGAATGTTCTGGGCACGATGTATGCGACGGGTCACTGCGCCACGCGCGACCTGCCTACGGCCTATCGCTGGTTTGGACGATCGCTGCGTCAGGAACCGGGGAATACACGCATCGAACAAGACCTGAAAGTTCTGTGGAACCAGATGACGCCGGAGGAGCGGAAGCTGGCGTTGCGGGATGAGCGGTGAGGTCGAGGGTAGACCGGTTGGGTTCCGATTCGATGGCAAGATAGATCATGGCCGGCGTAAGAATGGACAAGTGGCTCTGGGCTGCCAGATTCTTCAAGACGCGAACATTAGCTGCACGAAGCTGTGAGCTCGGCAGGATTCAGTCCAACGGGCAACCCGCCAAGGCTGCGCGCGAGGTCCGGATTGGAGACATGTTGCGAGTGACCAACGAGGGCGGCGAGTTTCAAGTGGAAGTCCGGCTTCTCAGCGAGGTGCGTGGCCCGGCTTCAGTTGCGCAAACACTCTATCGCGAGACTGAGACGAGCCGGGAGTTGCGGCTGAAGGCGGCAGCGGAGCGTAGAGCGATGCGGCAGTTCGAAGAGTTACCCGCAGGCAGACCATCGAAACGCGATCGCGAGAAAATAATCCGATTCCGGGGAAGAAACTGAGCGCAGGCGAACGAGCTTCGAGCCTGGGGTGGGTTCAAGAGACTCGAATTGGAGCATTACTTCCGAGTCGCCGACAATCCGGGAGTTGGGAATTGTTGCGATTGCCTCCAAAAAACCCACTGCACAGGTGGTTCGCTATGCTTCTCTCAGCGCGATCATTGGGTCCACCTTGGTTGCGCGCCGGGCTGGAAGATAGCTAGCTAGAACGGCAACGGCAAACAAAAGCAGAGGCACGATCAGAAACACAGCCGGATCATGCGGGCGCACGCCGTAAAGCAAACTGCCCATCAACGACGCAGTGGATGCAGAAACGACCATGCCGGCCACAATTCCGAGGCCCGCCAGCACTATACCCTTTTGCAAGAACAGCTTCAGGACGCCGCCTCGCCCGGCCCCCAAGGCCATGCGGATACCGATCTCGCGCGATCTTTGGCTGACCATGTAGGCCAGCAAACCGTAAATTCCGATGGACGCCAGAAGCACCGCCAGTCCGGCGAATCCGCCCACCAGGTCGGCAGAAAAACGGCGTGAAGCCAGTGACCGATCGAGGATGTCGTTCATAGAAGAAACATTAAATACGGGCAGTCCGGGATCAATACTGTGGATTTCATGCCGAATCTGTGGTTCGAGCAGGGTCGCGGGTAGAGACGTCCGCAAGGCGACGCTCACTTGCTTGTTGGGGTCTTGATAGACCGAAACGTAGATGTGGGGAACGCCATCGATGTCGAGACCGTCACTCTTGATATCCTTAACAATACCCACGACGGTCGTCCATGGCTTGGTAGTGTCTCGTGCGAACCGCACTTGGCGGCCCAGCGGATCGCGATCCGGCCAATACTTACGAGCGGTGCTTTCATCAATGATGGCCACCGGCTGTTTGCCGTCTTCATCGCCCTCGGTGAATGAGCGGCCGCGTAGGAGCGTCGCCTGCAACACCTTAAAATAATCGGGGCTTATCCGAATTCTCTCGGCGCTCAGACCCTGCGAGGACTCGACCGGTCTATCTTCAATCGCTAAGCCTTCAATCGCTAAGCCACCAACCGCGTTGGGATTGCTATTGGTGGTCGGTAGAGATGAGGTGATTGCGGCGAGTTCCACTCCCGGAATTGCCTTCATGCGCCGCAGCAACTCACGATCAAAGGTGACCTTACCAGAAATACCGAGATACGGATCCGTCTTCGGATCGTTGGGATTTCCCAGCCAGGTGTTTGACGTGACAACCTGAGTTGGATTAAAGCCTGGATTTTCGAGCAACAGATCCCGCAGAGTACGCAGCAGCAAGCCGGCTCCGACCATCAGTATGACGGCAAATGCCAGTTCCGAGACGATTAGAACATCCCGCAATCGGCCGGTCTAGGTGCTGTAGCCGGACCCTCGACCGCCTTCACGAATGGCCGAGGAGAGAGCGCCTTTTGCCGAATGAAGCGCTGGAGCAAGTCCAAACACTAAGCCGGTGAGAATGGAAATCAGCAGAGCGAAGGCCAGCACCACCCAGTCGATTCGCACTTCGTTGATCCGGGGAACGTTCGATGGCACAAAGCGCAGGATGAAACCCAGAGTACCCACTGCGGTTGCGATTCCCGCGACACCGCCGATGAGCGACAGCAGCATGGACTCGGTCAGCATCTGACGCACCATGCGGCTGCGGCTCGCCCCCAGCGCTGACCGCACCGCCATCTCTTGTTGTCGCCCCGAAGCGCGCGCCAAGAGGAGATTGGCAAGGTTCAACGATACGATGAAAACGATCAGGATCACCGCACCCAGTAACACCAGCAGCATGGGCCGAACGTTGCCCACCAAAGTTTCTTGCAATGGTTGAATCTCAACGGTCCATTGCGCCTGCGGCGGGTAATCGGTGGGAAAGTCGTGGCGCAATTGGGCAGCCATGGCAGTGAGCCGCGACTGCGCTTGCGCCAGTGTCAGGCCAGGCTTAAGTCGTCCGATTCCATGTATTAAAACCCGGTTAGCACGGATTGCCGGGGGAAAGGGATCTCCGCTGAATCCGCCGGCGCCAAACACGTCCACGTCGCCGGAAACCGTCGGTCCAGGATGGCGAAATCCGCGTGGCAGAACCCCGATAATTGTAAAGGGATCAGTGTCGAGCAGGAGGGTACGGCCGACAACGTTCGGATCGGCGCCATAGGCACGGCGCCACAGTCCGTCGCTGATCACGGCCACGGGAGCGAAACCGAGCGCGAAGTCCTGCGGACCAAACAACCGTCCAATTTGCGGGGTCACACCCAGCATGGAAAAGTAGCTGAAACTGCCATTGACCGCCTCGAGACGCTCGGGCTGTTTGGCGCCGGTCAAATTCTCGCTACCCTCGAAGATCGGGGTCACATCTTCAAATACACCCGCTCGCGCCTGCAGGTCATCCAGTTCGGGCTTGGAAAACCTAACGTCCCGCAATCCTACGCCGGGTTCGTTAAAGAAGATTCGTACCAAACGGTCGGGGTCGCGGTAGGGCAGAGAACGCAGCAACACGGCATTCACGATGCTGAAAATGGCCGTGTTGGCTCCCACGCCGAGAGCCAGAGTCAGGACGGCCACGATGGTGAATGTGGGCTTCTTGACCAGCATGCGCAAACCATAGCGAACATCCTGAAGTAGAGTTTCCATGAAGACGCTCCTCTCGGTCCCACCGTCTGCTAGACCTTCGGTTAGACGTAGGGCTACTCCTGAAGTTTGAGCAAATTTCAGACCGTAAGCCGAAAACGACTATGCGACTGAAAAAATTGATCCAAACATTTGCGAAGGGCCGTGTTAGGACAAGATCACCGTCCGTTTCCGAAAACGGGATGTCCGTTATTGGGCAGCCATATCTGAATCTGGTCTGATCCTTTCCTGGCGAGCCGACCTATCGCCTGATGCAGCGGTCCAGCCCATGGGAACAACCGATTCGCAGCCGGTTCTCCGGGACAGCAAGATGGCGGGCGAGTGACGAGCAACCCGGAAACCACCATCCCGGACCGCAGAGCCCAGTTCGGCTTGTCGAATAGCAACAATGCTGTTATGGTTTCGCGGTTCGGTTCTCGGGTATTTCCGCGCTTAGCCATGTGGCGGAAAGGAAAGCGGATTGGGGCGGGTGGGGTTGCTCGGCAATCCATCCCTGGCATCCCATCCGTACTTCAAAGGGAAAGAGATTAACTGCTTGTCCGGTGCTGAGCTAAAGGGAGGTCTGACCGACGCGGCGGTTTTGTCGGCGATCCGCTCGGGCGACGAGGATGGGATGGCGGCTTTGTATGATCGATACGCTGCCGTTGTCTACTCGGTCGCTCTTCGTGTGCTGGGCGATACCGGCGCGGCAGAGGACGTGTTGCAGGAAGTGTTTATGCAACTTTGGCGCAACCCCGGGGTGTTCGATTCCAGCCGGGGGAGCCTGGGGCCCTGGCTGGCGGTGATTGCGCGGCATCGGGCGATTGATGGGTTGCGGAAGCGGCGTCCGGAGACGGATATTGCGGACGTCGTGGTTTCGGTTGAGCCCGATATGGCGGGCGATGCGCAGCGGGCGCGGGCGATGGAGAAAGTGCGGGGGACGCTCGGGTCGATGCCTTCGGCGCAACGGCAGGCTTTGGAGATGGCTTACTTCGAGGGTCTGTCGCACAGCGAGATTTCGGCTAAGACGGGAGAGCCGCTGGGGACGATCAAGACGCGCATTCGATCAGGATTACTGGCTTTGCGCAAGGCCTTTGCAACATGAGCGTGCACGAACAATTCGGGGAGGATCTCGCGCTCTACGCCCTGGGTGGGTTGGAGGGTGAGGAGCGCGTGGCGCTGGAAAAGCATTTGGAAAGCTGCGCCGGTTGCCGTCGAGAGTTGGAGCAATTGCGCGGGGACATGGCGTTGATGGCTTTGTCGGCGGCAGGGCCTACGCCGCCGCGGCGGGCGCGTCAGCGGCTGTTGGAGGCGGTGGCCCGTGAACCGAAACCGGGCGCGGCTCCGGCTCGGGTGGGTTGGAGGACGTTTGTGCCCTGGGTTGCAGCGGCGGCGCTGGCGGTGGGACTGGTCGTCGTGTGGTTGCAGAACTCGGATTTGCACCGACGGATTGCCGGCTTGCAGAGTCAAGCGGCACAGCAGCAGGTGGAACTGCAGCAGGCTCGTGAAGTGGTGTCCACGCTCACGGCAAGCGATGCCATGCGGGTTACCTTGGTGGCGGCAAAGACTCCGCCGCAGCCGCAGGGGAAAGCGTTTTATGTGCGCGATCGGGCGAGTCTGATTTTCCTGGCGAGTAACCTTCAAGTTTTGCCGGCGCAGAAAGTGTATGAGCTGTGGCTGGTTCCCACTAGCGGCGCGCCGATTCCGGCGGGAACTTTCAAACCTGATGCGCATGGCAGCGCGACGGTGATCAATCCGCCGCTGCCTGGGGGTGTGCAGGCCAAGGCTTTCGCGATCACGGTGGAGCCGGAAGGTGGGTCGTCCGCGCCGACCTTGCCGATTGTGATTTTTGGCGTGGGAGAGTAGGGCACGGACGTTATTCCTCAGAACCAAGAGCGGCGCGGGCGGTCGGCTCAGTTATAAGCTGGATAGCGAAAACCCGGTTGTCAGTTCTCGGTTCCCTGTTCTCAGTTTGCTTTCGAAAGTTCCAGCGGTAGACGAAGCTTTTCCGCGGCTGGCGTGCCCGTTCCGGGTGGAGGCAGTCGAGTGGCAGTGGCTCCGCGTAGTTCAAGTGCTCCCGCGCCTGCGGCCGTCAAGCTAGGCGATCACACGCGCCATCAAATCGCCATCCGGCTGCTTCCTTTTCTTTTCATCCTATACATCACCAATTATCTTGACCGGACCAGCGTGGCTTATGCCGCGATTGGGATGTCCCGGACTTTGGGGTTCAGTGACCGAGTGTTTGGTTTGGGAGCGGGGGTCTTTTTCGTCAGCTATGTCGCGTTGCAGATTCCCGGGGCACTCATGGTGGAACGCTGGGGGGCGCGGCGGTGTATTTCCGTCATCCTGATCGCGTGGGGATCGTTGACCGTGCTGACCGGGCTGGTGCACACGCCGGGTCAGCTTTATGGGGCGCGCCTCCTGCTGGGTGCGGCGGAGGCAGGCTTTTTCCCGGGCGTGGTTGTGTACCTGAGTCACTGGTTCATACGCGAGGATCGGGCGAAGGCAGGGAGCAACTTCATGGCCGCGATTCCGCTGTCATTCATTGTGGGATCGCCGCTGGCGGGATGGATCCTAGGGCATCCCTGGCTAGGTGTGGACGGTTGGCGCTGGTTGTTTGTTTTGGAAGGCATGCCGGCGGTTTTGCTGGGCACGGTTGCGTTTTTCGTCCTCCAGGATTGGCCGAGGGAAGCGGCTTGGCTCGCTCCTGAGCAGCGGCAGTGGATTGAACAGAAGCTGGAGGAGGAGAAGCCGCGCCTCGAACGATCAATGACGGCGTGGCAGGCGATGCGCTCCGGTCCAATCCTGTTGCTGGGTTCAGTCGCTTTTCTCCAGTACTTCATGTTTTACACTTTTGCTTTCTGGCTGCCCACCATGCTGAAGCGGCAATCTGGATTCTCGGATTTTCGGGTTGGCCTGCTGGGCACATTGCCTTACGTGGCCACATTGATTGCGATGCTGATCAACGGATGGCATTCGGACAAGACGGGCGAGCGTCGCTGGCACTCGGCGGTTCCGATGTTTATCGGAGTGATTGCGTTGTTCGGTCTTATCACGCTGCCTGCCTCAATGAAAGTCGCCGTCGTACTTTTTACCCTGCTGGGTATCTCGGAGGCGTTTCTGCCGGTTTTTTGGGCGATGCCGACCGAGATTCTAAGCGAGTCGGCCGCCGCCGCAGGCGTGGGACTGGTCAATGCTATGGGGAGCGTGGCAGGATTTGCTGGTCCTTTTGCGTTCGGTTACTTAAACAATCGCACGGGATCGTTTTCGTCTGGATTGGCGATGATGATGGCTTGCGGGATCGTGGGCGGATTGTTGGTGCTGAGAGTTCCGGCATCGCGGGTTCCGGCGGCAATTTCCAGCTCGTAAGAACAGGTCAGGGCTGAGGCGCGAAATTTGCGGCTCAGCCCTCGAAGTGTCTGATCGGGGAGAAGCTTAGTTGTGCTTATCCCGATGGATGGTCCGGCTGATGCGATTCTGTTGCCGGTTAATCCCACGTTGTTCTGCTTTGGTCAGGTGGCCGTTGTGGGCGGCCATGTCTTTCTGTTCGCGGGCCTGCACGCTGGCTTCGCGATTCTCCAGATGGCTGGTTTCTTTCGGACTCAGGGAGCCATTTTTGACGCCGTTGGCGATACGAGCCTGCTGCCGGGCTTCGCGACGGTTCACCTGGTTCACGCGGGGATGACCAGGATCGACAACGCCCGGTCCGGCGCCCGAGGTGGTGGAAGTTGTGGTTTGGGCAACGGCGGAACCGGTAAGCATCAGGCCTGCGGTTGCCAGGATCAAGAGCGAGTTCGAGATTTTGTTGAGCATAGGTATGCAAACCCCCTCAAAAGAGAGTAGTTCTCTGCTTTCGCATCCGGCGAGTTACGAAGGTGATTGGCGGTTCGTTACCCGCTAGAGGCCTGGTCGCGCCAGGCCGTTCGGTGACTTGTCTAAGAACTACAGAATCTGTGATTCGCTTGTCAGTGGATTTTCACAATAATTTGACACCGCCGTGTCAGTTTTCTCGCTCTTATATATGAGACTCGCGGTGGAATGGTTCGGAGGAGGCATTTATGGATGCGAATTATCTGGTGCTCTGCGGGATGGTCTGGGCAGAGTTCGGGCAGGAAGATGCGGGGCTGGAATTGATCCGGGCGCTGGCTTCGTCGGATGACGGGTTACGAGTGCTGGCGCGTACCATGCTGGAACGTGCCAGCGGCGGCTCGAAGGAGTTGATTGGACAGGCGCTGGCGGAAGATGAAATATCCGCGAGCATGGCCAGCCTTTGCGGCTTTGAACAGGGTCAGCGCGGGAAACACAGGAGTTGGGATGGGGGCATGTGGTACCCGGCAGCGTCGGCGTAGAGTCCGGAAATAATTCAGAGCGGCGGTGCGGAACATTTGAACGCCGTGAGCCGCAGCGCCTGAAGGCGCCAATGTGCGCGGCAGCTTACGGCATCGCTGATGCGATGCCCTGATGCGAACCAACATCCTTCGGCAGCCCTCTGAAGCCGTGCTTCAAATGCCATGCCAGTCTAGTCCCACCTGTGGCTCGGCATTCCCGTTTCGGAACGAACAAAAAGATATTCCTGTGGCGCACGCGTAGCCTTGGGGAAATGCCGTGCTACGATGGCCTTCAGCTTACCTCCCGGAATGCACTCGGGACCCGAAACATCCGGGAGCAACCAAAACCCTTGGAGCTTGCGGAGTGTGCGCCACTCATCTTAAGCTGCCTGCCCCGCAACGCCGCCTCAACCAGAAAGGAGTATCGCAATGGGTACTGACAAGACGATGAAACGTACGGATTCGCTGGAGAAGGAGTTGATTCACGCTCTGCGCTTCAGCGGTCTGGATAAAGAGAACCTCAACGAACTGGTACGGATCGTGGTCGGGCTGAATGATGAAGGGCTCGAACAGATGCGAGTTTTTCCCAAGGGCCAACCTCCCATCGTGGATGGGCTGCAGGTACAGGCTATGGTGGATACGGAACAACTGAGCACGATCCTCAATCAAATCCTTACCAACACGCCGCGGCTGCGCGGAGTATCGGTGTTCCCCTATGGCATCCCCAACCCGGAGATTTTCCAGGTGAATGTGGATCTGGGGGAAACGGTGCAGACGACAGCCGCCATTGCAGCGGGCATCGCCGCTTAGCACTGAATCGCGGTCTGTATGAACGCAGTCTTGCCTAGCTCGACGACCTGTGGCCCGACCGGGCAGCGAATCGTCCAACTGCACCCTTCCCTGCGCTGCAACCTGTGCTGCGAGCACTGTTATTCCAGCTCGGGGCCCGAGGTGCGGACGGAGTTGGATCCAGCCATGGTTTGCGGTCTGGTGTCTGATGCTGCCCGGATGGGCTATCAGGTGGTTTCGTTTTCTGGCGGCGAACCCTTCCTCTACTCTGGACTCCTTGAAGTGTTGCGGCATGCCAAGTCGCTGGGGCTGCGCACTACGGTTACCACGAACGGATATTTTCTCCAGCCGCGGCGGTTGGAGTCGTTGCGGGATTTCGTGGACGTGCTGGCGGTCAGCCTGGATGGTCCGCCGGAATTGCACAACCGGCTTCGGGGTTCGCCACGCGCGTTTGATCGCTTATGCGCGGGATTGGAGAGTCTACGAACCTCGGGATTGAATTTTGGTTTTATCCATACTCTTTCTCGGGAGACCTGGGAACATCTTTTGTGGGTTGCGGAGTTTGCAGCTGGGAGCGGGGCACGACTCTTGCAACTGCATCCGCTGGAAATGGCGGGGCGCGGTGAGGGGCTGGGAGCGCTTTGCGCGGAGGAGGATGGGTTGGCCAAGGCCTATCTGGTGGCTACGGCCTTGGCGGCGAAATACAGTGGGACTATGACTGTGCAAGTGGACTTGCTGCACCGCGAGCAAGTGCTGCGGACGCCCGGGATTATCTATGCTGACGAATTGCCTGGCCGATGCGATGCGATTGCGCCGGCCGATCTGCTTGGTCTGATCGTTATGGAAGCGGACGGGGCAATCGTTCCCATCTCCTATGGATTTTCACGACGGTACCAGATTTGTTCGCTCAAGGAGCGGAGTCTGCATCAGGGTTGGGAAGCCTTCTTACGTCAGGGCTATCCGGAGTTTCGGCGATTGTGCCTGGACCTATTCGAGGAACTGACCTCACCCCATCAGCGGCCCCTGTTTAACTGGCATGAGCGAATGGTGGCGCGAAGCCACATGTCCACAAGCATCGCCGTAGCCGCTAACTCGTCGGCAGCGTGAGGCAGGAACGCCCCATCGAGCTATAATTGCCGCACCAATGGCTCTTGCAGCGGGCATTAAACTCGGGCCTTACGAAATCCAATCGCCGCTGGGCTCGGGCGGGATGGGAGAAGTCTACCGCGCTCTTGATACACGCCTCGACCGCGTTGTGGCAGTGAAGGTTCTCGCTTCTCACCTTTCTTCTTCTCCTGAATTGAAGCAGCGGATCGAGCGCGAGGCGCGAGCCATCTCGTCGCTAAACCATCCTCACATCTGCCAGCTTTACGACATCGGTTCGCAGAACGGGGCCGATTATCTGGTGATGGAGTTTCTGGAAGGGGAAACTCTCGCGGAGAAACTCCGTAAGGGCGCATTGCCGCTGGCCGAAGTTTTCAAGATTGGGATTGACATGGCGGAGGCACTGGCGGTGGCGCACCGCAGCGGCATTGTGCACCGCGATCTGAAGCCGGGGAACATTATGCTGACGGCGAGCGGCGCCAAGCTGATGGACTTTGGTTTGGCGAAACCGCTTGGGGTGCAGACCGCGATGTCGGGATCGGGAGCCGCGCCGCCTTCGTTTACTGCCGTGGCCACGATGAGTGGACCGAGCCCGTTGAGTCCACTGACCACGGCAGGCAGCATCGTCGGCACTATTCAGTACATGGCGCCAGAGCAGATTGAAGGAAAAGAAGCGGATGCTCGCTCTGACATCTTTGCGTTCGGAGCAGTGCTTTATGAGATGGTCGCGGGGAAGCGGCCGTTTTCAGGGAAGAGTCAAATCTCGCTGGCCTCGTCGATTCTGGAGGCCGATCCGGCGCCGATCAGTGTGCTCAAGCCGAACACGCCCGCTGGGTTTGAACACGTGGTGACAATATGCTTGCAGAAGAATCCGGAAGAGCGCTACCAGTCGGCGCAAGACATCAGGCTTGAGTTGCAGTGGATTGCCGTGGCCCGGCCTGCAGCAGCGGTTACGACCGCGGCGCCTCCGCCTTCGAAAAAGAAAGAGCGGATTGGTTGGGCCGCGGCGGTAGTGGCGGCAATTGTTTTTGGTGCGGCAATTGCGATTCTCTTTTACCACCCGGCTCAGTCCGTACACTCCATCCGCGCCGTCATCGATCCACCGGAGAAAACTACTCTCAATCTCACTGGTGATTCTGCCGGGCCGCCGGTGCTTTCACCTGATGGCGCCTCGATCGCTTTTGCTGCCACTAGCACCGACGGCAAGATCGCGCTCTGGGTTCGTCCGACGAACGCGGTGGAGGCACGGGCCCTGCCTGGCACCGCCGGCGCGATGTTTCCCTTTTGGTCTCCCGACAGCCGCTCCTTGGGATTCTTCGCCGAGGGCAAGCTGAAGATGATCGAACTCAGCGGCGGCTCTGTGCAGGTAGTTTGTGACGCAGTGCTGGGGCGAGGCGCCGCCTGGGCACCGGGTGACGTAATTCTGTTTTCTGCTGGCCCGACATCACCCCTGATGCGCGTCAGCGCCAGCGGCGGGACTCCGGTTCCCCTGACTACCCTCGATGCGGCGCAGCACACCTCGCATCGCTGGCCCTTTTTCCTTCCCGATGGCAAGCATTTTATCTATCTCGCGCTGAACCACGATCCCACAAAATCTGCGAACGATATGCTCTATTACGCATCGCTGGATGGCCGGGAAAATCGTCCTCTGTTCCGTTCGCAATCGAATGCAATTTACGCCGACGGTTTTCTCTTGTTCGCGCGGAGCGACCAATTGATGGCAGAAGCTTTCGATCCGGCCTCTGGAAAACTAGGTGGCGGGCCGCAGGTGGTGGTCGCAGGCGTGATGAACGACAGCTCCACCTGGCACATGGACGCCTCCGCATCCGCCGAGGGATTGCTCATCTTTGCCAGCGGCGCCTCCGGCGACGTGCAGTTAGTCTGGGTGGATCGCGAAACGAAACAGGTCAGCCCTATCGCTGACAAACTCACAGACTTGCAAGTTGCCGTCATTTCCCCCCAGGGGGACCGCGTCGCCATGCAGATTAACGCGGGCGCGACTGATATCTGGGTGCTCGACTTAGCGCGCGGGGTTCGCACCCGGCTGACCTTTGGGCCGGTCGCGAATACTGCGCCTATCTGGTCGCCCGACGGCGTGTGGGTGGTGTACGTGTCTCCTCGCGACGGCCACTTCAATCTGTACCGCAAACACGCCGACGGCAGCGGAGCGGAGGAACTCCTGCTCAGCGACGACACGCCGATCCTGCCTTGTGACTGGTCGCGCGACGGCAAGTTCTTGCTCTATTCGCGGCCTTTCTCAGCGGCAGGCCCGCTGCGGCAGACATGGTCTTTGCCGCTGGAAGGAGACCGCAAGCCTTCGATGGTGGTAGACCGAGGTGGGGCGGCAAAAATTTCTCCGGATGGCCGCTGGCTTGCCTACCAGTCGGGCGAATCCAGTGTGGTTCAAGTCTATGTGGTCGCCTTCGACGGCGGGCAAGGCAAGTGGCAGGTTTCTCCTAATGGAGGATCTTTGCCGCGTTGGAGCAGGGACGGGAAAGAACTCTATTATCTTGACCCAAGCTCCAGTCTTTTTGCTGTGCCGGTAAAGGCTGCGGGCAACGCCCTGCAATTAGGTACACCGCAGGCGCTCCTCAACAATTGGACCATCCCGAGCACGCCCCTTTATGACGTCTCGCTCGACGGCAAGAAAATCCTTCTTGACCGAGTGCCGCAGCAGGTCAGCCAATCCGTGACTGTGGTGACAAATTTTACGGCGGGGTTGAAGAAATAACGGAGCACGTGATCGGCTTGCTACGCCTCTTCGCTTTCCTGCAACTTTGAGATCACGTTGAAATCTTCCAGCGTGGTCACGTCGCCCTTCACTTCTCCGTTGGTGGCCAGCTCGCGCAGCAGGCGGCGCATGATCTTGCCGCTGCGAGTCTTGGGCAGCATGTCGGTGAAGCGGATGTCGTCGGGCTTGGCCATGGCGCCGATTTCCTTGGCTACCCAGCGCCGCAGTTCTTCTTTTAACTCCGGCGTTGGCTCCCGCCCTTGCTGGAGCGTGACGAACGCCGAGATCGCCTGGCCTTTCAGATCATCCGGTCGGCCTACTACCGCGGCTTCAGCCACGGCTTCGTGTGCGACCAGGGCGGACTCTACTTCCATGGTGCTCAGGCGATGGCCGGAGACGTTGATGACGTCATCCACCCGGCCCATGATCCAGAAATAGCCGTCCTTATCTTTGCGGGCGCCGTCTCCGGTGAAGTATGCGCCGGGAATCTGCGACCAGTACTGCTTCACGTAGCGGTCGGGATCGCCATAGATGGTGCGCAGCATGCCCGGCCAGGGCTGGCGGATAATCAAGAATCCTCCGGAACCAGCGGGTACGGGCTTGCCGTCCTTATCTACCACCTCGGGCACGATTCCGGGGAACGGGCGGGTGGCTGAACCAGGTTTAGCAGCCACGGCGCCAGGCAAGGGCGTGATCATGATTTGTCCAGTTTCGGTTTGCCACCAGGTGTCGACGATGGGGCACTTCTCGTGGCCGATGACTTCGCGATACCACATCCAGGCTTCGGGATTGATCGGCTCGCCTACCGTACCGAGCAGGCGCAGGCTGTCGAGCCGGTGCTTTCGCGGCCACTGTTCTCCCCACTTGACGAAAGTTCGGATGGCGGTCGGCGCGGTATAGAAGATGCTCACCCGGTGGCGGTCGATGATGCTCCAGAAGCGATCCGGCTCGGGGCAGTTCGGTGCGCCTTCGTACATCACGCTGGTGGCGCCATTCTGCAGCGGACCGTAGACGATGTAACTGTGGCCGGTTACCCATCCGATGTCGGCGGTGCACCAGTAGGTGTCTTCTTCCTTGAGATCGAATACCCACTTGGTGGTGACGTATGTCGCGACGGAGTAGCCTCCTGTGGTGTGCACCACCCCCTTTGGCTTTCCGGTTGTGCCCGAAGTATAGAGGATGTAGAGCGGATGTTCGGCGTCGATCGATTCGGCGGGGCATTCGTCGGAGACGGAAGCCATCAGTTCGTGCCACCAGTGATCGCGTCCCGCCTGAAGATGGATTGGCGAGCCGGTGCGCTGGTAGATGATGACGTGCTTTACCGAGGGGCAGGACTTGAGCGCTTCTTCGACTGCGGGGAAAAGTTTTACTTCGGAGCCTCGACGATAGGAGCCGTCCTGGGTGATGACGGCTACGGCCTGCGAATCGTGGATACGGTCGACCAGAGCGTTCGCGGCAAATCCGCCGAATACGACCGTGTGCGGGGCTCCGATGCGGGCGCAGGCGAGCATGGCGATGGGCAACTCCGGAGTCATGCCCATGTAGATGGCGACACGGTCGCCTTTCTTGACACCGAGCGACTTCAGAACATTGGCGAATTTCTGCACCTCGCGATGCAGGTGCTGGTAGGTTAGGGTGCGTACTTCGCCGGGTTCGCTCTCCCAGATGAGGGCGGCTTTATTTTTTCGCCAGGTTTGCACGTGGCGGTCGAGGCAGTTGTAGGAAAGATTGATCTGGCCGCCGACGAACCATTTTGCCCAGGGACTGTTCCACTCCAAAACCTTGTCCCACTTCCTGAACCAGTGCAGTTCTTCCGCGATGCCTCCCCAGAACTTCTCGGGATGCTCGACCGATTCGCGATAGATGCGCTCATACTCTTCCAGGCTCTTGATGTGAGCCTGCTGGCGAAAGTGCTCCGGACATTCAAAGCGGCGTTGCTCTTGAAGGATGGAGTCGATGTTGGTATCGGAAGCCGGAGTGGAAGCCTTCTCTGCCATGCTTTTTCCTCGTGAGGGCGTTCGGTCCGCCAAGCGTGAGCCGCACTGCATTCTACTGCGGAGAGGGAGCTCTTGTCTGCCGCGATGAGCGGACAGTAGTGTCTCCTGTTTGTTCGCTGCGGGGTTTCTCCGCGTCCTCTGCGGTGGTTCTCAGCGTTCTCTGCGTTTTAAGATTTTGACAAGACTGCCATCCCAAAGTCTTAAAACGCAGAGACCGCCGAGAACTGCTGCAGAGCACGCGGAGACAAGCAAGCGAGGATGGGATCATCGGCCATTGCCCGGATGGCGCAGCATTTCTGGGACGTACTCTTCGACTTTGATCTTTTCCAGCAGATAGACGCCCGGGCCCTGTTGGCCTCGGACGGTGCGGCAGAATTCCGCGACTAAGAATCCGGCTTGCAACGCTTCGGTAAACGCCCAGCGGGTTTGGCGGCGCCATTCTTTGGCCAAAGCGGGATCCTTTCGTTCCACGTGGCTGATATCGCTAGGGATCTCAATCGCAATTCTCTGGCGATTCAAAGCCGCGGCGAGGTCGTTGCAGACTGGTTTTCCATCGCCATTGAACTGGACTAAAGGAGTCAGGGTCGAGAGTGCGTCCAGGAATTCGGCGCGGTGGTCTTTTCCCTGCAGTCGTTCCAACACGCGGCGGCTGGCCAGCGGCCAGGTCACCCACAGGCGATCCGTGCCATTGCGATGCAGGAGGCTGGAAGTTTCCGGCCCATAGAAATCTGCTTTGTAGCTTTCCGAGATGACCCCCAGCCTGGCGAAATTCAGATGTGCGTTTTTGCTCTGCAGGGGGTCGAAGGTCCAGGTCATCTGGTGGACGCGAAGCTGATCGACACGCAGGGCCAGCACCCGCTCGCGCTGCGCCAGTTTTAGCTTGTAGCCCAGGCGGGAATTTCGATAGGGCTCGCGCACTGCCAGCATGTGGGAGTGCACGATCAACTGACCGCGTTCGGTGCCTAGAAAACCGAAAGCAAAGCCGACCAGTCTGGGGCCGTCGAAAGCGCCCAGCCAGATGCTTCCCGCCTCCCGGGTTGCGATGGCCAGAGTGAGGGGCGTGGTATCGAGATCAGAAAGTCCCCAGACTTCCCTCTCCACCGCTTCGACCTGTTTCATATCTTCGAAGCTTTGCAGATCGCGGATCGTGACCGCCGGTTTGGATTTGGTCTCCGCCATGTGCGACCGGATAGAGTCGGAACAATATACGCGAGAAGTTGGGCCTGCGCCACCAGACCTTGCAGGCAACGTCCGTATAACGTAAAGAATGGGTCAACGAAAGTAAATTCTTGTAAATATCATTAGCGCTTCTTTTGTTTACGGATAAGATTGAATATGCACAATAAGCATGGGTCAGCGACAGGCCGTCAGCGGCTTAATAATCCGCAACCTGGGTTGGGATTTGAACGTCCAACCCTATGAGTGCGGGTCACAACAACTACAATCATGTGGAATTCTTACTGCGAAACGAGGTTGCGAATGACAAGGGCTTCCGGAAGGCCGGGGGCGGCCCGGGAGGGGCAAAGGTCTGCCTCCCCGCAACTGTGGTTAGCGAACTCTTTGCTGGGGCTTATTCTTCTGCTCAGCCTGGGCTTTTCTGCCTGCGGCGGCGGCGACCCTCGACCAGCATCCGCCCGGGCGAATGTGACGCTGGCAGTTCCGGTGGCGGTGGCGACGGCCGAACGCCGCGACATCCCCTTCTACCTAACCGGGTTGGGATCGGTGACCGCGTACTACACGGTCAGCGTAAAAAGCCGCGTCGATGGCGAGCTGATGCAGGTGAATTTCAAAGAAGGGCAGAATGTTCAGAAAGGCGACCTGCTGGCGCTGATTGATCCGCGCCCCTATCAGGTAGCGCTGGACCAGGCTCAGGCGGCTCAGTTCAAGGACCAGGCCGCGCTGCGCGACGCCAGGCTGAATTACGAACGTTACAAAAAGCTGCTGGAGGAATCCGGTGCCATGTCCCAGCAGCAGGTGGATACGCAGCAGGCGACGGCAAATCAATTTGAAGGCGCGGTTCGCAACGATCAAGCGACCATTGACAGCGCCAAGCTGAACCTCATTTATTGCCACATCACGGCGCCGGTTAGCGGGCGGATTGGCCTGCGGCAAGTCGATCCCGGCAACATCGTCCATGCCAACGACGCCAACGCCATGTTCGTGATCACGCAGCTTCAGCCTATCGCGGTTCTGTTCACGCTGCCGGAAGACGATCTTCAGACCGTGTCAAAGCAAATGGGAAAAGGCACGCTGACGGTGGATGCCTACGGCCGGGACAACCAGACCAAGCTGGGCACAGGCAAACTGCTAACTATCGACAACGAGATTGACCAGACCACCGGCACCGGCAAGCTCAAAGCGGTGTTCGACAACAAAGACAACGCGCTTTGGCCAAATCAATTCGTGAATATCCGCTTGCTGCTGGACATTCGGAAGAACAGCACGGCGGTTCCAGCGGCGGCGGTGCAACGGGGTCCGCAGGGGACTTATCTATTCGTGGTGAAATCGGATAACACGGTTGACGTGCGCCCGGTGACCGTTGCCTTCACCCAGGATAATGTTTCTGTAATTGGCAGCGGAATCTCGCCGAGTGAAGTTGTGGTGACCGACGGGCAGGACAAGTTGCAGCAAGGCAGCAAGATCGAAATTCGACCGGCAACTCCATCCGGAAACCCGCCGCAAGGTTCCGGGCGGAATGGTTCTGGCGGTCCGTCTTCGAATGCTCAGCATTCAGGAACGCCATGAATCCGTCGCGTCTGTTCATTCTCCGGCCGGTGGCCACGGCACTTTTGATGGTGGCCATCATGCTGGTGGGGATCGTGGCCTATCAGCAGCTTCCAGTGTCGGCGCTGCCGCAGGTGGATTATCCCACGATCCAGGTGATGACTTTCTATCCCGGGGCCGACCCCGATGTGATGGCATCATCGGTGACGGCGCCGCTGGAACGCCAGTTTGGTCAAGTACCCGGCCTCAGCCAGATGACCTCGACCAGTTCGTTTGGTAGTTCGGTCATCACGCTTCAATTCAACCTGGATCAGAACATTGACATTGGAGAGCAAGAGGTCCAGGCCGCGATCAATGCGGCTCAGACCTATCTGCCTCAGGACCTGCCGAATCCGCCGATCTACAGCAAAGTGAATCCAGCGGACTCCCCGATTCTCACCCTGGCGCTTACCTCCAAGACACTGCCGCTTTCCCAGATCGAGGACCTGGCGGACACGGCCATGGCGCAGAAGATTTCGCAGGTCACGGGCGTGGGCCTGGTTTCGATCAGCGGCGGGCAGAAGCCGGCGGTTCGAATCCAGGCGAATCCCACAGCGCTGGCGTCGTATGGGTTGAGTCTGGAGGACGTGCGAACCGCGCTGGCTGCTGCCAACGTCGATCAGGCCAAGGGGACGCTCAACGGTCCGCGCCAGTCTTTTACCATCAGCGCCAATGACCAGCTGATCTCGGGCGAGCAGTATCGGCCCATTGTTATTGCCTATCGCGACGGTTCGCCGGTGCGTCTGGCCGACGTTGCGACGGTGACGGACGGAATCGAGAACGTGATGCAGGCCGCGTGGATGAACCTGGATCCGGCGGTGATTGTGAACATTCAACGTCAACCCGGCGCAAACATTATTGGCGTCGTAGACCGGATCAAGAAATTACTGCCGCAACTCCAGGCCGGGTTGCCGGCCGCAGTCAGCGTTTCGATTCTGACCGACCGCACGGTCACCATCCGGGCTTCGGTGAAGGATGTCCAGTTCGAACTGATGCTCACCATTGCGCTGGTGGTGATGGTGATATTCCTGTTTCTGCGCAATCTTTCCGCGACCGTGATCCCGAGCGTGGCCGTGCCGCTCTCCATCGTGGGAACTTTCGGCGTGATGTACCTGCTCGGCTATAGCCTCAACAACCTCACGCTGATGGCACTGACAATCTCCACCGGCTTCGTGGTGGACGACGCCATTGTCATGATCGAGAACATCGATCGCTTTTTGGAGGAGGGTGATTCCCCGCTGGACGCGGCTCTGAAAGGCGCCGGGCAGATCGGATTCACGATTGTCTCCCTTACGGTATCGCTGATCGCTGTGCTGATTCCGCTTTTGTTCATGGGCGATATCGTCGGCCGCCTATTCCGCGAATTCGCAGTTACTTTGGCCGTCACGATTCTGGTCTCGGCTGCGGTGTCGCTGAGCTTGACCCCGATGATGTGCGCCAAGTTGCTCAAGCACAGAGACCCGTCGAAACGGGGCCGCTTCTATAACCTTTCCGAGGATTTTTACAACCGGGTGATCGGGTTTTACGGACGCACGCTGAAAGTGGTGCTTCGGCATCAGACCATCACATTGCTGGTTACGGTCGGAACCCTCGTCCTGACGCTGTTTCTGTACGTGGTCGTGCCCAAAGGATTCTTTCCCGTCCAGGATACGGGCATGATCCTGGCGATTGCAGACGCGCCGCAGAACGTTTCGTTCACCGCGCTGGCACAGCGTCAACAGGCGCTGGCGCGCGTCATTCTTAAGGACCCGGACGTTGAAAGCTTGTCGTCTTTCATTGGTGTGGACGGGACGAACCTTACACCCAACAGCGGGCGCATCCAGATCAACCTCAAAGCTCGCGATCAGCGCAAAGCGACTGCATCCGACATTATTCGCAGGCTGCAGCCGCAAGTGGCCGAGGTCGAAGGCATCACGCTTTTCATGCAGCCCGTGCAAGACCTGACGGTGGAGGACCGCGTCAGCCGCACACAATTCCAGTACACGATGGAAGCCGCGGATGCGCGTGAGCTGACGACGTTGTCCTCGCGGTTAGTGGATAAGCTGCGGACACTGCCCCAACTGCGCGATGTAGCCAGTGATCAGCAGGCTGGAGGGCTGCAGGCGGATCTGGTGATCGATCGCGACACCGCTTCCCGGCTCGGTATTCTGCCACAGCAGATCGACAATACGCTTTACGACGCATTCGGGCAGCGGCAGGTCTCGACCATTTTTACTCAGTTGAACCAGTATCACGTCATTCTCGAAGTGGATCCACAATTTCAGCAGAACCCAGGGTCTTTCAAAGACCTGTACGTGAAGTCGATCACGGGAACGCAGGTGCCGCTTTCGGCCTTTACCCAGATCCACACTTCCAATACTTCTTTAGCGGTCAACCATCAGGGCCAGTTTCCGGTGGTGACTTTGTCGTTCAACCTCGCTCCGGGAATGTCGCTGGGCGATGCGACCAAGGCGATTGACCAAGCTGAAGTGGAGATCGGGATACCGCCCAGCGTTCACACCGCGTTTCAGGGCACCGCGGCGGCGTTCCGCAATTCGCTGTCTACCGAGCCCTGGCTGATTGTGGCGGCCATCGTAACCGTGTACATCGTGCTGGGAGTTCTTTATGAAAGCTACATTCACCCCATCACAATTCTTTCCACGCTGCCGTCGGCCGGAGTGGGCGCAATCCTGGCATTACTTCTGACGGGAAACGATCTCGGCGTAGTGGGACTGATTGGAATCATCCTGCTGATAGGAATCGTGAAGAAGAACGCGATTATGATGATTGACTTCGCGCTCGAGGCGGAGCGAGTGGAACACAAGCCGCCCGAGGAAGCCATCTTCCAGGCCTGCCTGCTGCGCTTCCGTCCAATCATGATGACCACGATGGCGGCGCTGCTCGGCGGTCTGCCCTTGGCGCTCGGTGGAGGGACCGGGTCGGAGTTACGCCATCCGCTGGGGATTACCATCGTCGGAGGTTTGCTGGTGAGCCAGGCACTCACGCTATACACCACGCCGGTGGTTTATTTGTGGTTCGACCGGCTGGCCAAGCGGTTCGAGCGCCTGGGAATTCTCAATCGCGTGGAAGAGCCGGCGGTCGGAGACTAGATGATGTTCCCCGTTGCTGTATTTCAGTTACGAAGTGTCATCCCGAGCGAAGCGAGGGATCTGGGTGTTGGCCCGCGGCAGCGATGCCGGTGGTGCAGGCAAAAACCCAGATCCCTCGCTTCGCTCGGGATGACAAGTGGGTTTGGTCGAGGCCATCGGAAGACGGTCTGAATCATGAATATCTCCGCGCCTTTCATCAAACGGCCGATTGGAACGTCGCTTCTGACGTTGGCGCTGTTGATGTCGGGAGTGCTTGCCTTCACGCGGCTTCCTGTCGCTCCTCTGCCGCAGGTGGAATTTCCCGTGATCCAAGTGGGTGCAAGTCTGCCGGGCGCAAGTCCGGAGACCATGGCCTCTGCGGTCGCCACTCCGCTGGAGCGGCAGTTTGGCCGGATAGCTGGCATCAATCAGATGACTTCGGTCAGCCAGCTCGGTTCGACCGGCATCGTGTTGCAGTTCGATCTTAGCCGCAATATTGACGCAGCGGCCCGCGACGTTCAGGCTGCGATCAATGCGGCGCGCAGCCAGTTGCCTTCGTATCTTCCAGGCAATCCCTTCTATCGCAAGGTGAATCCGGCGGATGCGCCGATCCTGATCATGTCGATGACTTCCGACAGCGTCACGCTGCCCAACATTTACGATCAGGCCAACTCCATCATTTCGCAGAAACTGGCGCAAGTCAGTGGGGTGGGGCAGGTTTATGTGGGTGGCGGTGCTAATCCCGCAGTGCGCGTGGAACTGGATCCAAGTCTGCTCAACAAGTCGGGGATTGGCCTGGATGCGGTCCGCACCGCGCTGGGCGCGGCTAATGCGAATCGCCCCAAAGGTCAAGTGGCCAACGCAGTCAACGCCTGGGCAATCAACGACAACGATCAAATCATGCACGCGGACGACTATCGCCCGCTGATCGTGGCTTACAACAAGAGCAATGGAGCCGCGGTGCGTCTGGGAGATGTGGGGGACGTGCAGGATTCGGTCGAGGACGCGCACATCTACGGTCTGTCCAACGGCAAGCGCGCGGTGATTCTCATTGTTTTCCGCCAGCCGGGTGCGAATATTATTCAGACCGTCGATAACGTCCTCGGTCTGCTGCCCCAGCTTCAGGCTTCCATTTCTCCGGCCATCAAAATCGAGGTAGTCTCAGATCGCACGACGACGGTTCGCGCTTCCCTGCACGATATCGAAATCACGCTGCTGATTTCTGTCGTTCTTGTCATCCTGGTGGTATTCGTTTTTCTAAGGACGGTCCGCGCGACCATCATTCCCAGCATTGCAGTACCGCTGTCGCTGATCGGGACATTCGGGGTGATGTACCTTCTCGGATACACTCTGGACAATCTGTCGCTGATGGCGTTGGCGATTTCCACCGGATTCGTAGTTGACGACGCCATTGTCGTGCTGGAAAACATCACCCGCTACCTTGAGGTGGGGATGCCGCCGGTGCAAGCCGCGTTTCGGGGTGCGCGCGAAATCGGATTCACCGTGCTTTCGATGAGCACGTCGCTGATCGCCGTCTTTATCCCGATTCTGATGATGGGCGGAATTGTCGGCCGTTTGTTCCGGGAATTTGCGGTCACGCTGAGCATTGCAATCGCAGTGTCGCTTGCCGTGTCGCTGACAACCACGCCGACCATGTGCGCGCAACTGCTGAAGCCCCTGCAAGAGGAGAAGCATGGCAAGGTGTTTGCCCTCAGTCAGAAAATATTCGACGGTGTCTTGCGGATTTACAGCCGCGCCCTGAGGTGGGTCCTGCGCCACCAGTTTGCGGTTCTGCTGATCACCATTGCGACGGCCTGCCTGAGCGTCTACCTCTTTCAAGATGCCCCGAAGGGTTTCTTCCCGCAGCAGGACACAGGGCGCATTATGGGATCGGTGCAGGCGGCGCAGGATATCTCTTTCGACGCCATGAGCCGCAAGATCCGCCGCTACGTCGACATCGGGATGAAGGACCCCAATGTTGACAACATGATCGGCTTCTGCGGCGGCACCACTGCGATGAATCAGGGACGCATGTTCATTTCGTTAAAGTCATCCCCTCAGCGCAAGCTGAGTGTCGACCAGGTCATCGCCGAACTGAGCCGAAAGTTCGCTGAGGTTCCAGGGGCCACGCTTTACATGCAGGCGCAGCAGGACCTCCAGATCGGCGGCCGTTTGAGCCAGGCGCAGTATCAGTTCACCCTGCAAGGCGAGGATCTGGATGAACTCAACCAATGGGCGCCCCAGTTGCTGCAAAAGATGCGGGCGCTCCCGGAACTCATGCAGGTCAACACAGACCAGCAGGACAAAGGCCTGGATGCGAACGTGGTCATTGATCGTGACACAGCTTCACGGCTGGGGGTTGCCGCCCAGGACATTGACACCGTGCTCTACGACGCTTTTGGGCAACGGCAGGTTTCGACCATCTACCAGCCTCTGAATCAGTATCACGTGGTCATGGAAGTGGCCCCGCAGTTTCAGCAAAGCCCCGATACGCTGCAAACCGTGTACGTTCGCTCCTCCCACGGCAGCATGGTGCCGCTCTCGACCTTCGCGCACTTCGGGCCGGCCAACACGTCCCTGGCGGTCAGCCATCAAGGCCAGTGGCCGGCGGTGACGATTTCCTTCAATCTCGCTCCAGGCGTTTCTTTGGGTCAGGCGACCACGGCCATTGAGAAAGCTGAGCGCTCCATCAGTTTTCCCGCGACCATTCACGCCAACTTCCAGGGAACCGCTGCAGCCTTCCAGGATTCTCTGGCCAACCAACCGGTCTTGATCATCACGGCACTGCTGGCGGTTTACATCGTCCTGGGCATTCTTTACGAGAGCTACATTCATCCCGTGACTATTCTCTCAACCATTCCTTCCGCGGGTGTGGGCGCTCTACTGGCGCTGAAACTGACTCACAACGAACTCAATGTGATCGGCCTGATTGGGATTATCCTGCTGATTGGCCTGGTCAAAAAGAACGCGATCATGATGATTGACTTTGCCCTGGATGCCGAACGGCGAGAGGGTAAAGCACCGGTCGACGCAATTTATGAAGCCTGCGTGCGCCGCTTTCGTCCCATCATGATGACCACGGCAGCGGCGTTGCTGGGCGGATTGCCACTGGCGCTGGGCAGGGGAACTGGTTCGGAACTGCACCGGCCGCTAGGCCTCACCATCGTGGGCGGCCTGATTGTAAGTCAGGCTTTGACTCTATTCACCACTCCCGTCGTGTACCTCTACATGGACCGGTTGCGCCTGCGGTCCAGCCGCAAGCCGGGCCAGTTGCCGGGCGAAGTGTCCCCAGCCGCAAGCCATGCGGATTAGAAACCCGGACGCCCGCGCAAGCGCTTACTTTTTCTTTGAGATCAGCCCCAGAATCCTGCTGGCCAGCTCGTCGGAAAATCCGAATCGCGCTTTGGCCCGCGAATAAAGATCGACGGCCTCCTTGTCCAGCCAGATCATCGCAGACTTAGCCAGGCCATCCCCCGGCCGGGCACGATAGTTCGTCGATCGCGGGCTGGACTTGGAATCCTGCTCAATCGTGTAGTAGTACAGAGCCAGGCTCTTGCGCGAAACCCCTTCCGGACAATTGAGCGGCTCCGGGAAACCGTGCAATGATTTTTCGTTGGTATTGAAGATCAACACATGGTTGAGCAGGGGCGGGTATTTCGACACGCAACTCCGCATGCCGATGTCCCAGAGTTCGATGGCGCCGCCCCATTCCGCCCGCCATTCCGGATTCAAATAAAGAATGAGATTGACCCGTCTGCGCCAGTGCTTGTGATAGTGATGGTGCGAGAAATCGGTGTGCACATTGAGGAATCCGCCGCGCCTCGATTGGTGCAGGCCGCCGCCCTCCAGGCTGGGATCGGAGACCAGATTCGGAATACCCGTCAGGGTGGAAAGCCAACTGACAAACTCCGGCGAATTTAGCTCGTCCACCACTTCTCCCAACCCGGGTGGGAAGAGCTCCCGTTTCGCCATGCCGAGTTTGTTTTCGTTGTGATGCTTGTATTGAGTCCAAGCCTGCGTGTGAGCCTCCGGGAATTCGGCCGCAATCGCAGCCGCCACTTCAGGCTCAAGGAAGT
>Ga0207086_1071_pt1 | contig 24839 bp, 16 predicted proteins | sample Alteio_BWMinHeat_54_FD_153540 | JGI IMG/M metagenome (GOLD analysis project Ga0207086, IMG submission 153540) | Enriched cells from forest soil in Barre Woods Harvard Forest LTER site, Petersham, Massachusetts, United States -... | ecosystem: Environmental > Terrestrial > Soil > Temperate forest >... | reverse complement strand
TTCACACGCGAAGGCGCTCACAGCAGGTCGCGCATTTTGCACGCCCATGGCGACTCCACCGGACGCGAGATCGGCCGCGCGCTAATTGCGCGGGCGCAAGCCATTCCGCAAATTGAATTTACTGAATTCGAGTTCACGGCCGATCTATGTCTCGATGGCGATCGCGCTGCGGGCGTGCTTCTTCTCGCTCCCGACGGTAGCAGGCGTACCGTGCACGCCCGCGCAGTTCTACTCGCGACCGGCGGAGCGGGGCAGGTTTACTCCGACACTACGAACCCCCTGGTGGCGACCGGGGACGGCATTGCCATGGCACATCGCGCGGGCGCCGCGATCAGCGACATGGAATTTTTTCAATTTCATCCGACCGCCTTGTCGCTGCCCGGCGCTCCACGCTTTTTGCTTTCGGAAGCTCTGCGCGGCGAAGGCGCACTCCTGCTCAATCCCGCGCGCGAACGCTTCATGTCTCGCTATCACCCATTGGCGGAACTTGCGCCGCGCGATGTGGTTGCTCGCGCCATCGTGCAGGAGATCGCGAATACGAAGTCGGAGCCCGCGGTTGCATTCCTCGACCTTCGCCATCTCGATCCCGCACACCTGCGGGAGCGCTTCCCACGGATTTACTCGACGTGCAGGCAATACGGAGTCGATATCACCACCGACCTTATTCCAGTGCGCCCTGCTGCCCACTACTTGATGGGAGGAATCAAGACCGGCCTCGATGGCCGCAGTACCGTTTCGGGCCTGTACGCTGCAGGAGAGACGGCCTGCACGGGCGTACACGGCGCCAACCGTCTGGCCAGCAATTCCCTGCTCGAGGGATTAGTCTTCGGCGCCCGCGTCGCGGAGACAATGCGCAATCAAAAGCGGACTTCCTTAGCCCAGACTTGTCCCGACAGTGCTCCTCGAAGAACTCGGAATGCAGACATTCTGCCGCAACTTCGAAGCGCGATGTGGGAACGCGCCGGAGTTGTGCGCAGCAGCGAAGGATTGCAGCAACTTCGCGAGCAGATTGCCCAATGGAAACAGTCTTTAGACCAGACATCCACTCGCAAAGCCATCGAAGTCCGCAACCTATTGACGGTGGGCGATCTCATTGCACGATCAGCCTACGCGCGAGAAGAGAGCAGGGGAGCGCACTTCAGGACGGACTTTCCTGGTCGTGACGATGCGAGGTTCTTGAAACACTCAGTTGCAGTTCGAGACGCGATTCATTTTGAGTAAGTTTCGAGTAACAATGTCCGTGCTCAATCCATGCCAAGGAGAGCCGGCCGCCCCCGTATGTTGGGTTGGAACATTCAACAGTCGAAGGAACATTCATACTCGGTATAGGTCGGCTATCGTGGCAATACCTTTAAGAGCACGCCCCGACCGAGTATGAACGTTCCAAGCTTGCGCATGCCCCGCCTGGCCGGCGACACGTGTGCAGGCTGGGGCCCACGCAGAGACGCAGCAGGCTGCGTCTCTATCGGTCACGATTTAGTGGCGCTTGCCGAATGAGAACCTGCGTCCGACGATGCATTTCACGATCAGATGATCGGTGGCCTGCGTAACACCGATGCCGACGCCGAAATTAAATTCCCATTTTGGCGAAACGTTCAGATCAATCGACGGGAAGAAGTCCTGCTGCTGATCGCGGAACGGATCGAATCCAGTGAGATTGCCGTAGGTGCCGTAATATTCGAAGCCGGCCGCGACCTTTTTGGTTACGTTGTAGCTAACCTTGAAATTCGGAGAAAACTCCACTCCGCGGCTTACGCTCGGGCCGTGCCAGGAACGGTCGAGGGTGGGATTGAATGACAGGTACCAAGGCCCAAGCTGCTTGTCGACGATGGGACGAATTTCCCACGTCCACGTGTCGAGCGAAAATCGGGCACGCTGATATCCAATTTCGTTCGAGAGGCTCACTCCGACCGGCCAATGCCATTTCTCCGGAACGCTTACGCGGGGACGGATATGGTCGCCTACCCATTCGTACCCGAATCCTCTGCGTGCGCTGGTGAAGATGTAGAAGCCGGTCTCGAACCAGTCGGTGAACCCCTGAGTGATCTCGACCGTCTCGTGGACGGCATCGGTGGTCGGTTCCGTGCCATCGTCCGCGAAGCGGCTGCCGGGAGCAGCTTTTGTGCCGGATACAGTGTAGTTGCTGTGCAACTCAACCATGGTGGTGCCCTGAGGGACCAGATCGGCACCGTAGACCTGGATTTCATAGTTGCCTTGAGCGCGCGCGAACGGCGCGAGCAATAAGCAACCTACGATAAGCAATAGGCGAACCGCGTTTCGCACTTTTGACCGATCCTCTGAAATACGAATAAGAGTTCATCCTCACACAAATGCCCGCCTATTGCCTACCGCCATCGGGTAGTGGGTTAGTTTGAATTCTCTTGCCGATCCAGACGCCAGAAACTGAGGCCCACGATGACAAGAGCCAAGAACGGGAACAGTCCCCATGCCATCGGGGCGATACCAGCGCCCATGTAGATGTCGTCTACTCTCATATGTGTGGCATCGGACGGGATGTTGCCTCGGAGCACGTCCTGCCCTTCGTTGGTAATCCCAAACAGAAAGAAACACAGGAAGGGCAACGAGAGGCCGAATGCAATCTTTGATCGTCGTTTCACGTTGCCACTGCTACTGACCCACTACCCATCATGGCATATTTGACGTGCCGTTCGATGGGGTCAGAGTTCAAACTGACCCACTGCTCGCCATTGCCTTGCTCGTTGCTTTCTGCCTATTGCCTATCGCTCCCCGCGACGAGTACGATTCTTTTGAGCGCCATGGCTTCTTCTTGCATGTCTTCCGGCTTCACTTGAAGCCACCTTTGCTGACGCCCGGGTTGTCGTCAACCAATCACTCTTCACGTCAGAAAGGCTAAAAGGTCATGCAAGCATTCCTTCGCACACTTTTCGTCTCGTTGTGTTTGGCGCAGCTCGTGTCTGCCCAGAGCGGAGTTCCGGAACGGCACTTCACGTTTCACTACGCATTTACGGTCCGCAACACCCATCCTGGTGCGCCATTGCGCGTTTGGATTCCCTTAGCGCACTCTGGGGACTTCCAGACAGTGCGCGTCGTCTCACAAACCGGCGACCTTCCGCTGCGGCAGACTCGAGAAAGTGAGTACGCCGACGAAATGCTGTACGCAGAAACGGCAAAAGCCGACAAGGACGCGTACAACTTCGAAGTTATATATGACGTGGTCCGCAAACAGAGCTCGGCGGGCGGCGTTGGCACTCTGCGCGCCGCAGAGCAAAAGCGTCTGCTCTCGCCCGACAAGCTCGTGCCGACCACAGGCCTTCCCGCGGAGCTCGCAGTGAAGCAGGTTGCCGGAGTAAAAGGCGGCGACTATGACAAGGGCCGCGCGATGTACGAGTACGTACTGGCCAATATGCGGTATGACAAAAGCGGCACCGGGTGGGGACACGGCGACACGCTCTATGCGTGCAATGCTAAGCACGGAAACTGCACGGACTTCCACGCGTTATTTATTTCCATGGCGCGCTCGCAGAATATTCCTTCCCGCTTTGAGATTGGCTTCTCGGTTCCGACGGACAAGCACTCAGCCGACATTGCCGGCTACCACTGCTGGGCTGATTTCTACACCAAGGACCGCGGCTGGGTCCCGGTCGACATCTCAGAGGCGTGGAAACATCCCGAGCAGCGCGAGTTCTTTTTTGGGCATTGGGACGACAATCGCGTTCAGTTCTCGGCCGGCCGCGATATCACCCTGTCGCCCAAACAGGATGGCGCGCCGCTGAACTATTTCGTCCATCCGTACGTGGAACTCGACCGACAGGAATATCCAAACGTGTCAACACATTTCAGCTTTGAGGACGTCGGGTATGAGCAGACGCCGAATCGAGCCGCGGTAAATTAGATTACAGGGGACAGGTTTTGCAGGGGACAGGGATGGCGGAAACTCTGTCCTCTGATTCGTTCCAGCATTGCGTCATGACGATTATCAACGTGACCTGTTCCCTGTCACCTTCCCCTGACGCCTCTGGTACCCTAGTCAGTCCTGATTTCGAATGACTAAATCCGTACCGGAGCGTTGATGTCCTTATTCCTTTCGCGCCTGCGTTTCATTCCTGTTCTTTTCCTTCTTATAACCCTGAGCTTGGCAGTTGCACAGAATTCCTCAGCTCCTGCCAACCCTGCCAATCAAGCCGCCCGTTCGGACGACGAGAAGCGCGCCTACCGCAGCGCCATGGAACAGGCGGATCAGAAGATCGACGAAGAGGTAAAAGCTCATTCTGAGCTGGTACGAAATCTCGAATACCTCACGACCGAGATCGGAGCTCGTCTCACCGGATCGCCGCAGATGAATCGGGCCAGCGACTGGACTCTGCAGCGCTTCAAAGACTACGGCGTCGATGCCCATCTGGAGACCACCGAAATCGCGCACTCGTGGACCCGCGGTCAAGACACAGCGGAGATCACCGCACCTGTCCATACAGTCATCGAACTTCGGTCGTTGGGATGGAGCAAAGCTACGGACCGACCCGTTACGGGAACCGTGGTCTTTGTGAACGCACAAAGTCCGTCGGATCTGGACAAATACAAAGGCAAGCTGAAGGGAGCAATTCTCATGACGCGTCCGCCTGCGGACGTGCCGTCCGACAGCGATATCCCAAACAATGCGTATGACGCAGTGATCCCGCCGAGCCAGGGCCTTCCGCGTGCTGCAGGGCAAGGACGCTTTCGCCAACGGCAACAGTTGATGAAAATGGCCGCCGACGAAGGCGCAGCAGTGATGTTGTTGGACAGCGGCAAGACCGATTCGCTCTTTAATATGACCGGCGGCTTCGGTGGTTATCAGCCTTCGCAACTTCCCTCCGCATTCCTGACCCACGAGAACTACAGCCTCATCTACCGGTTGTTGCAATCTGGACCGGTGACGATGAAGGTGAACCTGGCGGGCGCGTTCAGTCCTGGTCCAGCAAAGGTCTCAATCACGGTCGCGGAGATCAGGGGCAGCGAACATCCCGAAGAGCGCGTGATCGTCGGCGGGCACCTGGACTCATGGGATCTCGGGCAAGGGGCTCTCGACAACGGTACCGGAGCAATGGCTACCCTCGAGGCCGCGCGCACGCTCAAAGCGTTGGGATGGAAGCCAAAGCGCACGATCACTTTCGTTCTCTTCACCGGAGAAGAGGAAGGCGGCACGGGCGCCGAACTCTTTGTGAAGAATCACGAGGCCGAGATTCCTAAAATGGACGCGGCTCTCGTTCTCGATTTGGGCACCGGCAAAGTGTTCACGATTGTCCTCGAAGATCAATACGAAACCGCCTCGCTGATGGAAGAGATTTATCACCCGCTCCGGGAAGTCTTCAATCTAGATCCACTGGACACGCGCTACTACGGCTCATCCGATCACGTGGAGTTCCTCGACAAAGGCGTGCCCGCCTACTTCTGCCTGCAGAAGCCCGATCACTATCGGCAGGCCCATCACAGCCAGACCGATACCTTCGACAAGGTGATTCCTGACGACATCAATCAAGCCGCTGCATTGCTGGCAGCCTGGGCGTGGAATGTCTCGGAGATGCCGCAGGCGTTGCCGCATCATGCACCGCGAGGAGAGCAAGGCGGAGAATAAGCTTGGGGGATTTCAACGAGTTAGGCAAGGCCAAGAGCGTCGTGGGCGGAGACGAACTTGGGATACATCCGAATTCTCTTTTGCAGATGCTCAATCGCCTCTTTGGCCTTCTGCTTCTTCAATAGTTCGGAAGCTCTGTTGAATTCGTTCACGGCGTATCGCGGAGCTTCCAAATCGAAGACGGATACGGTCCCAGAATCGAGCAACTCCTCCTTCATCTTGCGGGTTTTGTCGTACGGTTTCTTCTGTTCCCCCAGAAGCTTGTCGTTGCGTATGGTTCCGGGCGGAGCGTAAGTCGGGTTCGGGTCCTGGATCGGGTCCTGCCCAGAAACACTCGAGCCGCACAACAAACAGAGCGCAAGAGCACAAACGAAATGACGCCGATCTAGAATCGAATTAGCGTTTCCCTGGCTTGGCTTTCGTTAGGGGCTTCCAGCGCAGCAAGGGGCATGCATTATATGTGTACTTGGGCTTCTGTCCGATTGGCATAGGTAAGCGGTCGCCCGCTGTCCCTGCGACATCACCGTGCGTACGGGTCCGTACACGGCGATTCGGCGAGTTGAGCTAGCGTGGACCAAGTAACCGAGGGATCCCAAGCGAGTCGAAGTAGGAATTGGGTAGGGCGTAGTTGAGGGCGGGACTGTTCCCAAGGCGCCACGGGCCATGAGGACTGCCCGCCGTCTGAGCGGCAAGGTCATGTCCGATGCCCCGGGTGCGGAGTTCCGCAAACCTCTTGGTGCCACGCTTCCACTGCTGCCATAGCGCAGACCGGAGTCGGCGCCGAAGCCACTGATCAAGAGCCTCCAGCACCGAGGGCGTCTGGCAGAAACCGAAGTAGCCTCGCCATCCGCGCAAGTACGCAGAGAGTTCTTGCGCTCTCTGCTCCATGCTGACTCCTCGTGTCCGGCACGTCAGTTCCCGGATCCGCTCTTTGAACCGCAAGATCGCTTTGGGCGCAATGCGCCGTCGCGGTTCCTTGCCGCTCGTGAAGCTGAACCCTAAGAACTTCCTGTCCTTGGGCCGAGCCACCGCGCTCTTCGCCTGATTCACCTTGAGTTTGAGTTTCGTAGTCAGATAGCGAGTGATACCTTCCATCACCCGTTCTCCGGCACGTTGACTGCGGACATAGATGTTGCAATCGTCCGCATATCTCGTATGCCGATGGCCACGTCGTTCCAACTCCCGGTCCAGTTCATCGAGCACGATGTTACTCAACAAAGGGGAAAGAGGACCGCCCTGGGGCGTCCCTTCATCCACCGAACTCACCAACCCGTTCTCCATCACTCCGGCTTGGAGAAAGCTTCGAATCAGCTTCAATACGCGCTTATCGCTGACTCGTTGCGCTATCCTTGCCATCAGTCGGTCGTGATTCACTCGATCAAAAAACTTTTCCAAGTCGAGATCGACGACCCAGCCGTAGCCTTCGCGGATATACAGCTGTGCTTGGGCTACTGCCTGATGTGCCGAGCGTCCGGGCCGGAACCCGTAGCTGTGTTCGGAGAACGTCGGGTCCCAACTGCGTTGCAGAACCTGCAGTACCATCTGTTGGATCATTCGATCCAACACAGTCGGGATACCTAGCTTGCGCACCCCGCCATCCGGCTTGGGGATTTCCACCCGCTTCACCGGTTGGGGTTTGTAGGTCCCGTGCAGCAGTTGTTCTCTGACTTCGGGCCAGTGCCGCTTCAGGTAGTCCGGGAGTTTCTCGACCGTCATGCCGTCGATTCCCGGGCTGCCCTTATTGCTCTTGACTCGTGCCAATGCCTGCTTACAGTTTTCTCGCTCGCAGATTTCCTCCATTAACTGTTCTGAACTAGCCGGACTTTCAGACTTGTGCTTCGCCACCGACGATTCGGTCCCTCTCCGTGAACCCTCTGGAGCTTCACTCCGTCCGCTTTCGGGAAAGGCCAGCGCCTGCTGTAGCTGGTTCTTCTGCCGCTTGTCGTCCTTGAGTTGCACCGCTTACTCGCCGCTCTCTTTATCCTCCTCACGGAGGACCGTTTGGGCCTTCAGTCATCGTTTCCGGTTCGGCCTATCCGTTGCTCCGCCTTTCGGCCTTGGAGTGCCTCATTAGCCTTGCCGACTGCACGACCTACTTTGCCCGCTGCTGACTTCCGCTACAGAGTTCAGAGTGGATCGCTCCACCCCCAGTCGCGTTTCCGCGACCTGCAACGGATCTCCCGAGGTAAGATCAACCGCCTTCTTCGCGCAACCGCCGGATCTACCACCAGTGCCTTTGATGGATATGGGCTTCGCTATCATTGGCTAGCTCGCCCGGCACCGTAGGCCTCATATCCGATTCTTGTTCATCGGCTCGCGAGTTTGTTCCACGCTTCCTTCAGACCCGTTCTTGCGAATGGCGCCCTTGCGCTTCACTAACCGTTTACCTCCATCAGGTTCGGTAGGGGACTTTCACCCCCGAGCTGTTGATCATGCTCGGCACACCAAAAACATGGGCCGCTCCGAAAGGAACGGCCTATCTTGAAGATAGATCAGGGGAAGAAGCTTCTGAGTATCAGTCTCCGAGCACCGGCTCTTCCGCTTCGGTCTGGACAGCTTGCTTGCGGGCTGGAGCGATCAGATTGGCGAGCGGGATGAATCCGCCTTCCGGAGCCTGCTCTTTGAGAATCTCCTTGCGATAGAGAGCGGCCATGCGGGCGTTTTCCGCGTCCTGTTTTACTTTGGCGTCGCGGGCGCGAATCTTCTCTTCACGGGAGTTCTTGGCGATACCGAGATCGTCGAGTGTGGTGTTGGCTGAAGCGTTGACATGGGCTTCCACCAGCTTGAGCTTGTGCGAAGTGTCTTCGAGGCTGACGCTCTTGCCGCCGGCGAAGATCTCGTGGCGTCCATGCTCGTCATACCACTTGGTGAGCGTAGCCGTCATGTGCATCTTCTCGATGATGTTCCGCCAGCCCACGCCGGTGTTGTAGGCGCAGAAGGAAATCTCGCCTTCCTGGGTGGCGTACGGAATGATGCACTGCTCGGTGCGGCGGAAGTCGTAGTTGAACAGATCCTGGAACCACATCCCGGCGATGAACAGGAAGTTCCAGCGATCTTTGCGGCGACGCTCGATGTCCTCGATCGTGCGCTCGCCCTTCACGCTGCCGTACTTCTTATCGGCGTTCCCGGTCGCGCCGAATGACTTGTCGAACTTCAAGAGAAGGTCTTTTAACTTGAAGTGCGTCGGCGACTGGAAAGGATCGTAGTTGCGCATCAGCGACAGTGCCATACCGACTACTGAAAGCACGCGTCCGCGGGCTGCGTCGTTTACGCGGGCGATGTCTTTCGCGAGCTGCTCGCCTTTCAGGAATGCCGTTACGGGAACGGCCTCCTTGGTTTCCTTGTCGATCATCACGGCCATGCCGATTCCGCAATTGGGATGGCATCCGCAGGAGAGCTGCCCCCAGTCGGCGTTGGGACCGTGCACGAGATCGGCCCAATCCGAGAAGGTGCTCATGAACGAAATTGGGAACCAATCGCGCGAAGGCTCGCCGATCCCAACTTGGTCTTTCACGTCGTGCGCGAGGTGCGACAGCGTATAGCGTTGTGCTGTGCGGCGCTCGTCGGTCACTTCCTCGTCGCGTCCGGTGAAAGAAACCGGCTGGAAGCTGAGGAAACTGATCGTCTTCGGATTGTCGAGCGCGAATTGAATGATGCGGCCAACCTGCTCGTTGTTGATGCCGTTCACGATGGTCGTAACCGGAACGATTTCGACGCCTGCATTGTGCAGGTTGTGAATGGCCTTGAGTTTTACATCAAACAGGTTGCCGACCTTGCGGTGCGAGTTGGCGGCGTTGCCGATTCCGTCGAACTGAAGGTAAACGTAACGTAGGCCGGCTTCCGCGGCCTGGCGGCAGAACTCTTCGCTCTTGGCGAATTCGATCCCGTTGCTGGCCGCTTGCACTGAGTTGTAGCCGACCTTGCGCGAGTACGCGACCGCGTCGAGGAAGTACGGCGAGAGCGTCGGCTCGCCACCGGAAAACTGCACGGACATCTGACGACGCGGTTTGATCGAGATCGCGTTGTCGAGCATGGTCTTGATCTCGTCCCATGTGAGCTCATGAACGAAGCCAACCTGGTTGGCGTCCATGAAGCAGGGATCGCACATCATGTTGCAGCGGTTGGTCAGGTCGATGGTCAGCACTGAGCCGCGGCCGTGCTTGATGGTTGAAGTGCCGTGGTTGTGCAGCTTCTCGTCGGCGTGCGCACGGATGTCGCGGCCGGGGAAAACTTCTTCTAGATGCTTGAAAAAGTCGGTGTCGATGGCCATCACGTCTTCAAAGTGGCCGTGCTTGGGACAGTCCTTGATCATCAAGATCTTGCCGTCGCGCTCGATGATCTGCGCCTTGATCTCGCCGATCTTCTCGTTCAGCAGGACTTCGTGAGGAAGCTTGCCGTCGATGATCTGCTGGCGGATTTCAGGGACGCAGCGCGGACACAGCGAATCGGTGGTGCGGGGCCAGCCTAGCGGCGGCTTCTGCTTCTCATACGACTTGAGCAGTGGCTTGTCAGACCATTTGGGCGTGAACGACGGGTTCGGCTTAATGCTGTTGAGCTTGTCGAAAACGATCCACGCGCCGTTTGCGGCAACTGTAACTGCCTTCTCAACATACTTAATGGCTTTCGGCATCCATGTGCTCCTCGCCGCGATACTGCGCTTGGGGGCGGCGCCAGATTTGACTGCGAACTACTTTGAGTCAACTGCGGTGAGTACACCACAACAGACTCATCCTAAAGGCACTTCCGCCTCCGCCCAACCGTTAATCGCTGAATGGGGGTTACAAATCAGTGAACGGGGATTCGGGGCAGTTAACGGTATCGGGTAATCGTTGTATGTAATAGAAAACGCGGAATTTGGAGGTGACAAACATGGTTCGCTTCCATCCCCGAAACTGACCAAACTCATGACCACCGAGGACACCGAGGCCACGGAGGAAAGAGGAGGCTCGGTTGTTTCCTTCTCCTCCCCGATTTTCCTCCGTGACCTCGGTGTCCTCGGTGATTGATCTCTGAAAAATCCCGCAAGAACCAGCAATTTCACTGTCTACGAGAGTAGAGGGAGTAACTTTTGCCTTTTTCGGGCAATTACCTCGTTAAGGAGAACACCATGCGACGCGCTTCCCGGATCCTCGTTGTCCTTACTCTGGTCTTTGCATCCTTCAACTTTGCCTCTGCACAGCACTTGGTCGCGACGGCTGCGCCCAGCGTGACCGACCGGCTTCCCGTGCGCCACGTCGCGCTGTACAAAAACGGCGTCGGATACTTCCAGCACGATGGACGCGTGCGCGGCGACCAGACCGTCACCATAGCCTTCACTACCGCTCAGCTCAATGACGTGCTGAAGTCGCTCACTGCAATCGATCTGAACGGCGGGCGGATCACTGACGTGAGCTACAACTCGACGGCTCCGCTCGATCAGCGGCTGAGTACTCTGCAAATTCCCATCGGCGAGAAAACCACGACCGCCGAATTCCTCGATGCCCTGCGCGGGGCGCGTATTGAGGTTCGCAATGGAGCCATGGCGAGCGCCGGCCGGTTGCTCAGCGTTGAGACCGTCACCATGCCAAATCAAGATGACAATAAGGACTCAAAATCGGTCAATCAGACCCAAGTCTCGTTGATCACCGACTCGAGCGAACTCAGAACCTTTCGACTTTCGCCAGCTACCAGCGTGCAGTTGTTGGAGCACGACGTAAACCAGGAAGTGGGACGCTATCTCTCGCTGCTCTCCTCGACGCGCGCCTCTGACGTCCGCAAGATGACGATCTCCACCGCCGGCAGCGGCGAACGCCAGGTGATGGTCAGCTACATCAGCGAGGTACCGGTGTGGAAGAGCACTTATCGAATCGTTCTTCCTTCAGGCGCAGGCCAGAAGCCGCTGCTGCAAGGCTGGGCGGTGGTGGACAACACTGTCGGGGAGGATTGGGACAACGTTGAACTATCGTTGATCGCAGGCGCTCCCCAGAGTTTCGTGCAGGACATCTCGCAGCCTTACTACGCTCGCAGGCCGGTCGTCGGCCTGCCTCAGCTTGCGATGCTGACACCGCAGACCCATGAGGGAGCACTAATCCACTACGAACAAATGGGACTGGCCAGTAAAGGAGATCGAATCAGCGGTGCGACTTTTGATCGACTCCAGGAATACTCGAAACTTAACTTGCCACCAAATTCCAACACACAATCCGTTACAGTCGAGTCCGCCGCTACCTCGCCGACAGGCGGCGGACCAGTCTTGGGTTTGACTGGTGGCATCGGCTCGGGTAATGGCGGCGGGGTTGCCCTTGGCGTGGGCGGCGGATACGGAGGTGGAGTCTACAAGAACTGGCGAGGCGACGCGGCCGCGGCGATGGAACAACAGCAGAACACTGCCGCCACGCAGGATATCGGCGACCTGTTCGAATACAAGATCAAGCAGCCGGTCACGATCCACAAAAATCAGTCAGCGCTAGTGCCGATCCTGCAGGCGCGAGTGGACGCCGAGAAGGTCACGCTGTGGAGCCCACGCGGGCAGCATCCGCTGCGCGCGCTGTGGCTCACGAATTCCAGCGGCCTCACGCTGGACGGTGGCAGCTTCAGCATCCAGGAAGAGCAGACATTCGCCGGCGAAGGATTGATGGACGCGATCCGTCCCGGCGAGAAGCGGCTCATCTCTTATGCCGCCGATCCTGCCGTGCAAATCAAGTCTGACGTCAAGGGAGAAGGTCAGCGAGTTACGCTGGTGCGCATTCATCGCGGCGTGATGTATCAGGACTCGCAAGAGCGCGAGCATCACACCTATACGGTGCGCAACCAGGACAGCAATGCGCGATCCGTCGTCATCGAGCATCCACAGCGTCGTGGATGGGAGCTCGCCGGCGGCGCCAAGCCCGAAGAGACTTCGACATCGGCCTATCGCTTCCTCGTCAAAGCCGAGTCCGAGAAAACAGCCTCGCTTGAATTCGACGAAGTCCATTCCTTCGGCACCACCTATTCGCTCAGCAACATCACGCCTGAACAGATCGCGATGTTCGTGCGCCAGGGGTCGGCAAACGAGAGCATCGAGGAGGCGCTGCGTCCAATCATGCAGCAAAAGGACGAAGTCGCCGGTTATGTGGAGCAGATCGCATCGGCTACCAACAAAATCAACTCCATCTTCGACGATCAGAAGCGTCTGCGTGAGAACCTGGCGGCTCTCAAGAGCAGCGCGGAGGAGCGCGCGCTGGTCCAGCGTTACAGCGGCGAACTGAATCAGGAAGAAGACGACCTGAGCTCACTACGCAAAGAATTGGCGCAAGTCCAAGCGAAACATGATGACGCCAATCAGAAACTGAATGAGATGATCGAGAAATTGGAGATGTCGGTGAAGTTGTAGTTCGAGCCAAAACAAATTTGGAACTGACAAAGATCCCGGGGTTCCGCCTCCGGCCGGGCGTTTCTCGTGGGTCGATGGAAAGGCCGCAGTCAAGAACCGGTGGGCCGGCGGGGCTGAACCACGGTGACTTAGGAGGCCCTGCCCTTCCGTAGCGCTGCGGGTACGCGAGCGCTACAAAAGCCGTTTAGTTCGGATCGGAGACGTGCTGGGCCAGGCGGCGCAGGATGATCCACTTGGGATTCACGCGGCGGGCAATGTCCGGCAAGAACTCGGTAAGCAGGTTCCACGCAGAATCAGAGCCAATGCTTACGAAAACCCGTCCCGCGTCTGCTCCCGGGGTGTTCTTCCACTCCGGATTGTAGGTATTGGCCACCATAAAGCTCAATGGGGTACCGAGAAATTCGGAGAAGTTAAACATTGGCTTTCCCGAATCGGACCGGGTAATCACTACTTGGGTCAACGCGTGAAAAACCCGGGCCTTGGTGCTCGCGCCCGGATCGCGATGATAGCGGGGATCCTGATGGAACAGGCTCGAAATGGCGAAGGTCGTTAGTGCCTCACCGGTCGCCTGTCCCGCCATCGACATGCCGAAACGCTGGGCGAATCCCAGGGCGCCGCGCTGCAACATTGGCGCGCCGTCGGTAGCGTTCCCCATTTCTGCGTCGATGGCATTGGAAAAAATCGCCACCGGATCGGTGGTGTCAAGCAATGCCATCTTGAACTTTCCCTTCACGCCAAGCGGCGGACCCAGTTCCGGTCCCTGAATGCGCTGCAGATCCAGAACGGTAATATTCCGTTCAATCTGTTCTTCAATTCCCGCGATCACGGCGCAGTTGTCGCTGGTCGCGACGGCAGAAGTGGGAATGATGCCAGGATCAAATTCGGCTTCGGCTGGCGCAGCGACGGATTCTGCCGCCGCTGCAGCTGCAGCAGGTACCGGCGTGGCTGCCATCAAGGTGCCCGCAAGCAGCAGGAGCGCCGCAACAACCAATGCGGATTTAACCCAATGGTGAATCATGGTGCGCTTGTTCCAGGAGCCCTGACTTGGCGCTTTGGTTGGGGACGAACCCTAGCGGAAGTACTCTCCTGTTATCGGACCTATCGGCTTTGCTGACAAGGTGACCTAAGTCATGGACCCGCGGAGCGGAGTCTGTAGCTGGAAGAACACTAGGCAGATCAGAGAGTTGCGGGAAACGGAATGGTGGTAGCGACAGCGGTACATGCACTTTGGAAGGCAAACCACGTCAGAGAATCAGGACGTCATCTCTTTCAACTCAGGCGAGATACGCAGGGGAGCCGCAGTGGCCTTTTGAACCTCTTCTGGCGTCAGACCGGGTGCGATCTCCTCGAGCAGCAATCCATCAGGCGTCACCTTTATATAGCCCATCTCAGTGACGATGGTGTCGACCACTTTCAGTCCGGTCAGTGGCAGAGTGCACTTCTTCAGGATTTTCGAGGCACCTTCGCGGGTAGTGTGTTCCATCGCGACAACTACCCGGCGCGCACTGGCGACCAGATCCATGGCGCCGCCCATGCCCTTGACCATCTTGCCGGGGATCATCCAGTTCGCGATGTTTCCTTCCTCGTCGACTTCCATCGCGCCAAGCACGCTGAAGTCGATGTGGCCGCCGCGAATCATCGCGAAGGAATCCGCGCTGGAGAAGTAGGCTGTACCGGGAATTTCCGTGACAGTTTCTTTGCCGGCGTTGATCAGGTCGGGATCTTCCTCGCCTTCGACGGGATACGGTCCGATGCCGAGCATTCCGTTCTCGCTTTGCAGCACGACTTGCATACCAGGGGGCACGTGATTCGCGACCAGTGTGGGCATGCCAATGCCGAGGTTTACGTAGAATCCATCGCGCAGCTCGCGGGCAATCCGGCGCACAATGCGCTCGCGCTTCTCGGCATCTTTACTTCTATCGGATTTCGGAACGGTCCCCATGCTCAGTGCTCCCGACGCTGGCTCGGTACAATCATCGCAATGCGCTCACAAGGATCGACGATGCTGGTTCTTGCCGTTGCCGTGGTTCTCTTCTTCTTTTCGCTGACGCTCATGCCGGCGGTTGAACTCTATTGCCAGTTTCGCCGTCCGGCGACTGTGCTGCTGGCTCTGCAGATGGTTGTAATTGTTCTTCGATCCCGCCCGCGAGGGTTGAACCCTGAACGCGCACTGCTCATTGCTACTTATGTCTTTGCTTTACTCGGCATCGGATTCAATGCCGCGCTACTTCTGCTGGCACGAAACAAGTGCTAGCAACCAAACAAAGTTCGAACACGACTATAAGTCTGGCGGAATTCATGCAGGTGAAGGGCATGACTTCACTCGTGGCCAATGCTCTCCTCCATTGCCTGGTTCTGATTCCACGCAACGGCACGGCTAAAGAGTCGTGCTCTTTTCGCTTCTCTCGTTGCAACGGTAGAACCACACCTTTGAAGGTCGCGTCCCTCACTTTCTCGCGGCTTTTCTTCTGCACTGCATCAGTTGTCTCAGACGAGTTTCGAGGCTTCGCAGCTACGAAGCTACCTTCCGCACCGTCCTTCGCTCGATCCTTTTCTCGTAGCCTGAGCCTTGAAAGATACGCTTTACGTAAATGCTCGGCGTCATGACCTGGTCGGGATCGAGTTCGCCGAGCTCCACGAGTTCTTCGACTTCGGCGATCGTCACCTTGGCAGCCGTTGCCATCATTGGCGAGAAATTTCGCGCCGTCTTGCGGAAGATCAAGTTGCCCCAGTTGTCGCCCTTCCATGCTTTGATAAGCGCGAAGTCGGCGGTGAGTCCGCGTTCCATCAAGTAGGGGCGGCCGTCGAAGTCGCGCGTTTCTTTTCCTTCCGCAACGATGGTTCCAACGCCTGTCGGGGTAAAGAACGCGGGAATCCCGGCGCCCCCGGCTCGAATACGTTCCGCGAACGTGCCTTGTGGCACAAGTTCAAGATCGAGCTTCTTCGTAAGAACCAGATCTTCGAGGAACTTGTTTTCACCAACGTAGGTGCCAATGTGTTTCTTGATTTGCCCCGCTTCGAGAAGAAGTCCGAGGCCCCAGTGATCGACGCCCACGTTGTTGCTGATCGTCGTGAGATTCTTTACGCCCTTGCGCACCATCGCCGCGATCAGGTTCTCCGGAATTCCACAAAGTCCAAAGCCACCGAACATGACGGTAGCGCAGTCGGGAATGTCAAAGATCGCCTCGTCGGCGCTGGAAAAGACTTTCTTCATGGACTCGGCAGGATACCAAAATCGCGTCATTGGGTGATCGGGTCATTGGGTGATCGGGCCATCGGTTGAATTGAGAGCGTTCGGCGCTCGGCGATCGGCGTTCGGCCGCTTAGTGTTTTCGCCAAAATCATAGGGCCAGCAGTTCGGCGGGTTTCTCACTTCGCCCCGATGACCCGATCACCCGATCACCCGATTCCTTAGTCGGCCTTCTTGAATCTGGCCGCGCGTTCGAATTCTGCCCGCAGCTCTGGGGTTCGCAGGTTCTCGCGGATGTGCGTGAGCCGTTGCTCGAGTTTCAGAATGGCATCTTCGATATTGGCCGCGTTGGTTAGGGCGATGTCGCGCCACATGGAATAGGGACTCGATGCGATGCGGGTCATCTCGTGCAGAGCGCGTCCCCCTACCTCCTGCATTTGCACGTGGGTAACGCGCGCCTGGGCTTCGAGCTGGGCTTCGTCCTGCAGCGCGGCGGCAAATGCGGTAGACAGCATCTGCGGCAAATGGCTCGTCCAGGCCACCAGCCGATCGTGCTGTTCGGCAGATAGATGAAGGATGTCGGTGCCCAACGACGCGATCAGCTTGATATATTCGTGCGCCAGGTCGCTCAGGCGCTCGCCCTCGGGAGTAAAGATCCATGCAGCCCGCGAAAACAGAGCCCGATTGGCGTTCTCGATGCCGGAGTGTTCTTTGCCCGCCATGGGATGTCCGCCGAGAAATCGCGTTTTTGTGCTGTCGCCAAACACCGCCTTAGCGCGTTTCAGGATCTCCACTTTCGTGCTGCCGACATCGGTCATCAGAACGTCGCGGTGCAGGGTCGGCCCGAGGTTTTCGATGGAGTCGATAATCCCGCCAACATTGGCGGCGAGAATCACGACATCGCTTCCCACGCAGGCGCGCGCGGGATTTTCGACGCCGCTATCGATCGCGCCCATTTCCTCGGCCATCGCGAGCACTCGCGGCTTATCGGAGCCAATGACGCGAATGCCGCGATGACGCAACGCCAGCGCGAGCGATCCGCCGATCAACCCGGTACCAACAATCGTGACTTGCTTGATCGCGTTCATTGGGCTGAGAAACAAATCCATTTCACCACGGAGACACGGAGTGCACCGAGAAGACCGAAACAGGAGTTGCCATTATTACAGGTTTGGAGATTTGATGAGGTCTAGAGATCTGGAGATTACGCTTCGCTGTTCAGTTTCTCTCGGCCACGCCGATGATCTCGAATCTCGCTCCAAACAGCAATGGACCAGAACCGATGAAAGCACGCGCCGGCAGATCTCCCGAAAAGTACTGGCGATAGACGGCGTTGAACGTGTCGAACAACGAAACATCCGGGCAGAAGATCTGGACGTAAACCAGGTCATTCATCTGCAGGCCGGCTTCTGCGAGTACGGCACGAACTCCATCGAGCATGTATCGCGCTTCTTGGGCGGGATCTTGCGGAAGTTCCACAGTTCCAGGTTTGAAACCGATGCGGCCGGCGATATAGAGGGTGTCGCCAGTCATGACGGCGTCGCTGAAGGGCAGATTGGCGCGTCTGCCCGGCAGATTGAAATGGCGTTTTTGATCGGTGGGGCTCAAGATTCCTCCGTAAAAGGAAGTCCGACATTAGTTCGCTGGCTCGCGGCGGACAAAATATTGCCACTTGTCGACGCTGGCCGGTACCGCCAGATCGAAGAAGCCGACCATCATTTCTTCATAGGTCTGTCCACCCCAGCGCACCGTGGCTTCCGGATCGGGATTGTGGGGATTGTTCCGTGAATTGTCGAACAACGCCACTGCTTGCAGCTTGGTACCGGCCTTGAGGAATCGCGGCTGCGCCAGCCGATAGCTCATCTGCCAGTGGAAGTGATAATTCACGCGGAGCAGAGTTTCGATTGACCCGTCGGGATTAACGACGTCGTATTCGAAGCGTTTGCCGCGCAGATGCATGTGCGGAAAGAAGCTAAGCAGCGTCGCGTCGTTGGGCAGAGTCCCGAAGACCTCGACGCGGAAATTGTCAGCTTCAGGTGGAATTACAAAGCTGTGATTGGTGAGCTGCAGGGTGAGCACGCGCTGCCTGGGCGTCTGCTTCGCAAAGACCATTCCCACTGCGGTCTGATCGGTGGCGGCGTGCCCATTAGTTGTGTAGTGCATCTGGAAGACGAGATCCGATCCCGCCGGAATACATTTCGCCATTCCGTCTGGCCATTGATCGGGCGAACTGCCAGGCGCATAGACCAGCAGCATGTCGCTGTCGGTGAATAGCGCCTGCCGAACATCTTCGTCGTTCGTCATGTCAGAAGATGAGAACGGACGCCATACCGGCGCGTTCCGCAACCACTTCGAATTCGGTGGTCGAACGTATACAACCGCGTGATGCACGTGGTCACGGCTGGTTGGACGAATCTCCGAAGCCTGCACCCATTTGTCTTCCTTGAAGCCTGTAGGCACGATCTCATAGGTGTAGGCGACATCTCCGTGCGCGGGAAGCGAAACTGGCTTCGGCATGGAGAGCACCAGGTCAGGCTTCGGGATATTCCAACCTTGCGCCCACCGCGCAGGCGGCGGAGCGTCTTTCGGATTTCCAGGCAGAGCGCCAGCGTCTGCCCAAGCTGCGATCGTCGAAATTTGCTCTGGCGCGAGTGACAGATCGTTGGAGAACTTCCCAAAGCGCGGATCGGCGAACCAAGGCGGCATTGTCTGGCCGCCGGTCATCTGCTTGATCGCCGCGGCGTAGCGGTGGGCGTTGAAAAAGCTGACCAACGGCATCGGGGCGATCTCTCCTTGCCGATGACATACCTGGCAATGCTGCTGAAGAATCGGCAGAACGTCCTTATAAAAAGTCGGGGATACCGATCGAGCATGGCCCGCCTGCGAAGCCGTGACAGCCACCACCGCAGTTGTTGCGAGAATGCTCAGAAGCCAAGAGCAGGACTGACGCATGAATGCCGATTTTAGTCCGCGCAGGGCTCTGCCATGCGCTGCTACAATTCCGGGTTTGCCAATGACAATGCGAGGCGCCATCATGAAAAAACTTCTGCTCGGCTTATTCATTCTGGTTTCGTGCTGTGTATTCGCGCAACAACCGAATCCTTCCCGCCAACGGGTGGAGAGGACGAACCCTCCGAACACTCCATCCACACAAACTCCCACTGAGCAGCCAGCGCAAACGCAGGAGCCACGCACAGCGCGCACTCCCGAACAGGCCCCTGCAACCGCCCAGACGCCCACGCAGCGCACACCGGAACCGCCAGAAGGCGCCGAGGGACCGCAGATTCGCCCGATGCACTTTGATATGGCGGAGGTTCCGCCAGTTCAGACCCATCACAGCCTGCGTGTCAATGGACGCGAGCTCCGGTACACCGCGACTGCCGGACGCCTGCCGATCAAGGACGCCGAAGGTAAGATCGACGCCGAAATGTTCTTCGTGGCTTACACACTCGATGGAGCCGATCCGGCATCGCGCCCGCTGACGTTTTCGTTCAATGGTGGACCGGGATCGGCGTCGATATGGCTGCACATGGGTGCGATGGGTCCGCGCAAAGTGGTCCTGCAACCGCAAGGCTGGATGCCGCCGGCGCCCTATCGCCTCGAAGACAATCCCAACACGCCGCTCGATAAAACCGACCTGGTGATGGTCGATGCGATCGGCACTGGCTTCAGCCGTCCCGCCGACACTGCGGCTGCACGCAAGTTCTGGAATCTGCGCGGCGATATCGAGTCGTTCGGCGAATTCATTCGCTTGTATCTGACGCGCAACGAGCGCTGGTCCTCGCCGCTGTATCTATTCGGCGAAAGTTACGGAACGACCCGCTCCGCGGGAATCGCGGGCTACCTCGCCGATCATGGCATCTCTTTCAATGGGATCGTCCTGCTATCGACAGTGCTCAACTTTGAAACTCTCGAATTTGCCAAGACCAACGACGTGCCTTATCCGCTTCTCCTTCCAACCTTCACCTGGATTGCTGGGTACCACCACAAGCTTCCCTCCGATCTTCAAGCGGACGTGAAGAAGGCGGCGCAGGAGTCCCGCGAATGGGCGCTCGGCGAATATTGGTCGATGTTGAATAAAGGGGACGCGATGTCGCCGCAGGAGCACGCGAACGTCGTCGACAAGCTCTCGCGCTACACCGGTTTGAGCAAAGAGATGATCGAATGGGCGAACCTGCGCATCGACGTGCGGACCTTTACCCACTACCTGCTGGCCGACCAGAAGCTGCGTGTCGGGCGTCTCGACGCCCGCTACACCGGTCCCGATCCCAACGGCTTTATGGACACGCCGTTCTACGATCCGACCAGTTCCCAAACTGGTCCTCCGTTTACATCGGTTTTCAACGATTATGTTCGCCGGGAATTGAACTACAAAACCGATATGCCGTACTGGACGTCCGCGAATCAGTCAGGAAATTTTCGCTGGAGCTGGTCGGGGGTAGAAGGCTTTGGCGGCGGATATCCAGACACGGCGACCGCACTGCGGCAGGCGATTGTGAAGGATCCTTACTTGCGCGTCCTGGTCATGGAGGGCCACTACGACCTGGCAACGCCGATGGCTGCGGCCGATTACACCATGGACCATCTTGATCTCGCGCCCGAGTACCACAAGAACATTTCCTATGCGACCTATGAATCCGGACACATGGTGTATCTCGACCAGCAGTCCCACGCCAAGATGAAGCAGGATTTTGCGAACTTCATCGATGCTACGCAGCACGGAAAGTGACGGTCTTTAGGACCTGTCAGGTTCTCGGACAGAGACGGGGCATGCCCCCTCGCTGCCGGGATTCATCGTTTTCCAATTTCTGACGGCAAGCATGATTCCGCCGAAGATCAGCAGGGGCGGGAAGAGCAAAACCAGAATTCCGCTGCGTAGAGCGTGCGCCGTCTGCGGTCCGCCGGACGCTGCGGTCGTGTAGCATGCCGCGCAGCCTTGAGCGAACGATCGCGCGGAGCAAGCACACGTCACGAATATTACGACAAACCGATAGATCCACGTAGAGACGCGGCTTGCTGCGTCTCTACTATGCTCTTGGAGCGCGCACCTCACGCTCTCACCTCCGGTGAATCCGACTGTAATACGAAATCCCTGCCTCCGATGGTCTCGCCATATTCATATGGGCCGTGATTCACGATTGGCGCGTCTTCGAAATTGCCGATGGGCGGCGGAGAGGAGGTAGTCCACTCCAACGATGTCGCATTCCAGGGATTGTCGCTCGCTCGCTCTCCTCTGCATGCGCTCCAGACCAGATTGAACACGAAGACAAACTGAACAGCTCCCGTAGCCAGGGCCGCTATCGTGATAAACCGATGCATCGGGATCAACGGAACCAGAAAATCGTTGGTGAGCATCGCATAGCGTCGCGGATTGCCGCTCATGCCCAGCAGGAGCATTGGCATGAAGACGCAATATACGCCCACAAAGGTCAGCCAAAAGTGAGTCATGCCCAGGCGTTCACTTAGCATCCGGCCAAACATTTTGGGATACCAATAGTACGTGGCGGCAAAGATGGCGAAGATTGCAGAGACACCCATCACCAAGTGCAAATGTCCCACGACGAAATACGTGGCGTGCAGGTAAGCATCGATGGCCGGATGAGCCAGGAAGATTCCAGTGAGTCCGCCGGTTACGAACATGGAAATGAAGGCGAGGCAGAACATCATTGCCGTAGTGAAATGCAGGCGGCCGCCCCAAAGTGTTCCTAGCCAGAGCAGAGTTGTTACCGCCGCCGGGAGCGAAATGATGATGGTGGGAATCGAGAACAGGAATCCCGAAAAGGGACTCATGCCGCTCACGAACATGTGGTGTCCCCATACCACAAAGCTAAGGAAACCGATCACAAGCATGCAGCCGACGACGACTTTATAGCCGAGGATGGGCTTGCGGGTGAAGCCTGATAACAAGTGCGAGACGATTCCGAAGCCCGGCAGGATCGTGATGTAGACCTCGGGATGTCCGAAGAACCAGAACAGGTGCTGCCATAACAGGGGCGAGCCGCCGGAGTGCCGCTCAATGTTGCCGCTTATCAGCAGATTCGTGGGGATAAAGAAACTCGTGCCGGCAGTGCGGTCGAGCAGCAGAAGAACCGCGCCCGCAAACAACACCGAGAAGCTCAGCAACATCAGGATGGCGGTGATAAACCATGCCCAGCAAGTAAGGGGCAGGCGCATGAGCGACATGCCTTCGCAGCGCATGTCAATGAAAGTGACGATGAAGTTAACCGCGCTCAGCATCGAAGCGATGCAGAAGATGCCGATGGAAATAATCCACAAATTCTGCCCCGTTCCCAATCCAGGACCAGCATGGCTTCCTACCGCGCTGAGCGGCGGATAGGCTGTCCAGCCTGAAATTGGCGGGCCATCGCCAACGAACAGCGTAGAAACCAGCACGCTTAGAGCGACGACAGTCGTCCAAAACGACAGCGCGTTCAGGATTGGGAAGGCGCTTTCCTCGGCGCCAATTTGTAAGGGAAGAAAGTAAGTTCCGAAGGCATTCTGTGGCGCGGTACTGAGGACGAAAAAGATCATGATCGTGCCATGCAGCGTGAGCAACGAAAGGTAGTACTCCGGAGTCATCACGCCACCTGGTGCTCCCGTCGCCGAAAGGTGGACCAGACCCCAAATGCGAGCGGTGTCCCACGCGAGATGGATGCGCATCAGCCACGAGAGCGCCATTCCTATGAATACCGCGAAGAGTGATAAGAAGAAATATTGGATCCCTACGACTTTGTGATCGGTGCTGAAGACGTACTTGCGCAGGAAGCTCCGTGGTGCGGGGCGGGATGACGAAACGCTTTGGGTAGCAGGCATCACGCGGTCATTCCGGTCCGGTAAAGCTCATAACCCTGCTCCGTGTGCGTCTAAGTCCCCAACAGAGACGCAGACCGCCGCGGCGGGCGTCTCTACCGTGGTTATGGTCTTGCCTGCGCTTGCATCCACTTCTGGAACTCTGCTTCTGACATCACCTGTAACTTCGCGCGCATCCGGTAGTGGCCGAGGCCGCAGAGTTGAGTGCAGGCGATCTCGTAGATCCCAATCTTTGTCGGCGTGAAACGCACGGGAATGTGCATTCCCGGCACCATGTCCTGCTGAATCCGTAGTTCGCGGACGTAGAAGCTATGAATCACGTCCTGCGCCTCGAGGACCAGTTCCACTGGACGATTTACCGGAAGCACCAGAGAGGTGGTCACTACGTCGTCGCGCGAAGCAGAGTCGATTGCGGGATCAAGTCCAAAGTAGTTAGCGACGCTGGCGTCAATCTTATTTACGTGGATCGGACCAAACTGACCATCGGGCCCCGGATATCGAAAGTAAAAAGCAAATTGCTGGCCCATCGCCTGAACTCGGATCAGGTTGCTCGGCGGAGCAGTTGAGTACATGCTTGCCCACGCTTGACGCCCGAGAGTCGCGGCGCCGAAGAGTTCGAGCGAGATGAAGACTACGGCGATCACCATCGCAATGCTCACGCCATTCCCCAAGCCTTTGATGCGATTGCGATTCTGCGCGCGAAACTTCCAGACAAAGAACGCGAGGGCCGATTGCGCCAGGACGAAGGCGATTCCAGTGTTGATCAGCGTCCAATTGAATTGCGCATCGAGTACGGGCGCATGCTGCGAGGCTGGCTGGGGCATCCACCAGCGATGCGAAGCGAAAAGCGCAACAGAGACAAGCGTGATGCCCGCAAGAAGGAGCGCAAAGATTTTGCCGGTCGGGAGCCGCACGTCCAAGGCTATGACGTGCAGCGACTTCATGCAAGGAGGTTTCTGCCGCTTTATAGCAATCCGTCGCAGCACAGCCCATTCGTAGGTTGCGCAGGAGGCCCTTCCCTAAACCAGCGTTCCTGAGACTTTTTTCCGCAAGCGCGAAAGCCCGGGGCCTGTCCGCGGCGCCCGGGGAGAAGCGGGCGCGGGAGCCCGCCTCTTCCGAGCTTACGGCTACGGAATCTACCTGGAAACCAGCTTCAGCTCTACCCTCTCTTCATCCTGTTCCAGAGCCAACAGCAGCCCCTGAAACTCGGCCATGGTTTCTGCGGAATAGTGACCCTCCACAAATTCAATGGCCTCTACGATCGAAGACTGAGGAAAGAACTTGCGATAGAGCTGGATCTTCTGAGACTGTGCCGCTTTCCCCAGGTAGAGCTTGTAATCGATTCGTCCCGGCCGCAGCAACGCCGGGTCCAGCGCTTCAATCTTGTTCGTGGACATCACGAACAAGACGCTGTCCGGCGCGCTGAAGCCGTCGAGCACATTCAGCAATCCGGAGAGCGTGACTCCGAAGGGATCGGCCTGGCGGCGCGTCTCGGCCGGCTTGTCGCTCTTCCCCGCGTCGTCAGACCGCGGCCTCACGTTGTCCGTCCTCATGCAATCGATGTCCTCGAACAGGATGATCGAGTGCTCGGGAACGTCGTTCACCGCCTTCTTCAGCGAGCGATCACTGAAGTCGTTCAGGTTCATCAAGTAGACCGACAACCCGAACCTCGCGGCCAACGCCGACGCCAGCGACGTCTTTCCCGTTCCAGGAGGACCGTAAAACAGATACCCGCGGTGATACGGCACTCCCAGGTCGCGGTAACGCTGCCGCGAAGCCCGAAACTTCTCGATGTCGTAAATCAGATGCTCCTTCTCGCCCGGCTTCAAGATCACTGAATCGAGCGAACGCGGACTGTACGCCTCAACTTGTCTCCAACCATCGTCATACAAATA
>Ga0207086_1064_pt2 | contig 24953 bp, 20 predicted proteins | sample Alteio_BWMinHeat_54_FD_153540 | JGI IMG/M metagenome (GOLD analysis project Ga0207086, IMG submission 153540) | Enriched cells from forest soil in Barre Woods Harvard Forest LTER site, Petersham, Massachusetts, United States -... | ecosystem: Environmental > Terrestrial > Soil > Temperate forest >... | reverse complement strand
CACCTGCGCCATCACTTCACCGGTTGCCGGATTGTAGACAGAAAAAGTTTTGCCGGAGGCGGCATTTATAAACTTGCCATCGACATACATGCGATGTTTTTGCGCAATGAAGTCAGACGTCTTCTTATCAAGACGAGGATCAAGAGCAATCGTTGCCATAGGGAGGCTCCTTTTGGCGGTGACCGGAATTGGAATGCATTCGCTGCTTCCGAAGGGGTCGAAACCGCACCGTCGACCACGATACACCTCGGTGCAAAGACCAGGAAAGCGAGCAACAAAATCAATTTTCAATGAAAGGAAAGGGTTAGTCGCCAAAATGCAAGCGCAGTCCAAAACGGGCGACGCGTGGCGTTCCTAGAGTCGTAATTGGGGTCTTGCCCACTTCAATCGCCCTGTCGAATAAATTTTCTCCAGCCACAAAGAACTCGGTGTGGCGGCCAAACTCGCGCGAGGCGTAGGCATCGAGACGAAAATAGCTGTGCAGCAGATAGTTGTTCGCATCGTCATCGAATTGCCGTCCGCTGATGCGCCCTTGTAGGCTCAACACTCCGATGCGGGAGTTGTTCACGCGCACCTGTGTGGTCGCCATGTTGCGCGCCACCTGCGGAATCCAGTTGCCGACGAGCTGCGGCTGTTGAGCGTAGCGCGTCACGGTTGCGTCGGCGAATTGATAGCCCCCGGTGAGCGCGGCCCAGTGAAACGGGTGAGCCTCGTAATCCACCGACACGCCGCGGCTCTCGATCTGGCCGAGATTCTCACGCTGCAGCAGTGTTGAGGTGGGCGTGGTGCTCAGCGTGAGCGCAGTAATGGGCCGATTCACTTGCGTCCAGAAATAACTCACACGCAGCATTGATTGCCAGCGAGGCACGTTCGCCTGGAAACCAGTTTCCCAACCGGTCGCGCGCTCGGAGCGCAGTTTGGCATTCGGCAGCGTAATCTGTTGTCCAACTTGACCGGTACGATACAACTCGTTCTGTGTGGGCGCACGATAGGCGCGGAAGCCCGAGGCCTGAAGCGCAACGTTTGTGGTGATTCTGCGCGCAACTCCAAGCCGCGGATCAAACACCGTTTCGCTGAACGATGGGAACACCATCGAGCCCGTTTGTGTCCACTGCTTCGCATCAAAATTCGAGAAGTGATCGACACGACCGGATGCGCTCATCGTCCACTTTCCCGAAGTGGCCAGCGCCTCTCCGTAGACGCCGGTTTGCCGCTGCCGAGCGGCTGTATTTTGAAAACCTCCGGCCCCTGTAAAAAGCACTTCGTCATCGGAAGCGCGTACATCGTGTGTATCAGCACCCGCAATCCATACGACATGATTACCCACTGCCTGCCGCCAATGCGCGGCGGCTCCCAGCTCATCGGCGGGATCTTCGGCGTAGCGTGTCAACTTCTCGGAAGTCCGGTTCGCGTTTATGGATGAGAAGGTCTGCCTGTAATGCTCCGTGCTGCCGTAAAAACGTAGCGTGAGCTGCGACCAATCCACTCCCGTTGAGTAGCGCCAGAGACGTGTGCCATTTTTTTGCAATGGAGTACCGTTGTCGCGCGCTTCGTTGAATCCGCTTCCGCGTAAAAAGATACGGCCACTGTTACGAATCGTCCGCTCCAGATCAACTAGCCCGTTTTGCGCATGAACATTACTCGGCTGGTCGATGGGGCCGCGCAGATCGGGCGCAACCAGCGTGTATCCATCTGTGCCGAGAATTCCGCCCGCTAGCAGTCCGGCCCATGGCCCACGCTTCAACGAGGCAAGCACTCCGTTATCAGTCGTGCTCTCAGAGCCGTAGCCTGTAGTAAGAGCAAACACATTTTGGTCCGGCTTTACGGGAAGCACGTTGATCACACCGCCAATCGCGCTCGATCCATATAAGTCAGACGCGCCGCCTCGCACCACTTCCACCGAACGCACTGCCAGCTCCGGCATTTCTTGCCAGTGAATCCAGCCGCCATACGGATCATTCAGCGGAACATCATCCGAGACAACCAACGTCCGGCTTGCAGCCGTCGACCCAAGACCGCGCAGAGAAATTCCCTGCGATGTGGGATTGGCAACCAACGAACTCGACCGGCGGAACAACTCCACGCCGGGAACCTGGCGCAGCTTGCCATCCAGCGCCGGTGTTGCTGCTTCTTTCAGTTGTTGCTGGCTCAGCACACGCGTGCTGGCGGGGCTGTCCAGGGTATCCAGTGGCGAACGGTATGCGGTAACGACAATGCGCTCCTGTTGCTTATGCAACACAACCCTTGCCGGAACACCCGGCTGAATTGTAACTGTGACAGCATCGTATGTCAGAGCGCTGACTAGAACCGTAATGGGACCTTGCGATACCTTATGGAAGCTGAATCTTCCATCTGTCGCAGTGTTATCGAGAACACCTCCATCGAGGTTGTTCAGCTCTGCGCTGGCGACCGGCGAACCCTGCTCATCCACAACTGCGCCGGAAAATGGCTGCGAGGAATCCTGGGCGCTGCAAACCTGCAAAATACTGAAGAAGCACAGCAATGTTGCGAGGAAGAGCGAAACGCGTCCGGCGATAGATTTGTTCGTCATGGACCCAGTGCTCCTATTCTACGGAACGCGTTGAATCCTTCGAACGCTATCGTTCTGGTCTACTCCATCATTCGGAAGCGCGAGCAAAAGATCCCGAATTGTTTTTTTGAGAATTGGATGTCGCAGCTCAGGGGCTATCTCGGCCAGCGGTGCAAGCACAAATCTTCTTTCAGCGAGCGCCGGATGCGGCAGCGAAAGCACCGGGGTGTTCAGGACCAGATCGTCCATCATTAGGAGATCGAGGTCCAGCGTTCGCGGCCCCTTCGGCACGCTGTTCTCGCGGTCTCTCCCAAAACTGCGCTCGATCGCAAGCAATGTTTTCAGCAGCAGCTCCGGCCCCCCCTCTGTCCGCAGGACAGCAACGGCATTCACAAAGAGAGGCTGGTCAAGGAATCCAACAGGGGCCGTTTCATACAGAGAGGAGTGGGCCATGAGCTCACCCGCATCGCCCAGCGCGTGGAGTGCGGCGCCAATCGTCTCAACAGGGGTCCCGGCCTGAGACAGGAGATTCGAACCGAGGCCCACATAGGCCGTATGCATTTGTGTGACAGTCATGAAAGAAGTTTTGCGCACGAACAGTTTACGATCATCTAAGAGTATTTTCGGGTATGCGCATTGCTTTCTTCGGTGGCACGTTCGACCCACCTCATTGCGGACATCTTGCTATCGCGCGCGCGGCGGCAGACCGGCTGCGCATGGACAAGGTCTTGTTCGCGCCGGTCGGCAATCAGCCGCTCAAGCAGAACTCCTCTGTGGCCGGTTTCGATGACCGTATGTCCATGGTGGGCCTGGCGGTCGCAAACGACGCACGCTTTGAAGTATCCGCAATCGATGCACCGCGTATGGACGGCGGGCCGAATTACACTATCGACACGCTCCTTCGCCTGAAGCACTCACTCCCATCCGAAGATCGCCTCTTCTCCCTGGTCGGGGCTGACTCATTTCTAAGCCTGTCACACTGGCATCGCGCGGCAGAGCTTTTGTTCGTATGCGATTTCATTGTCGCCGGGCGCCCCGGTTCCGGACTTCCAGGCGTCGGACTTCCAGACATCGAGCGCCCCGATACCCCAGTGCAGCATGCCGGACATCCGTTGCCCCGCGGTGTGCGCATGTCTGGCAATCCTCATTCCACGGTTGGGGTGCTCGAGTTCAGTCTGACAAATGACTCGGGACAGCATGCAGTTCTCTATTGCTTGCCCGATCTCAACGAAAAGATGTCGGCCACGACAGTGCGTTCCTCCTTTATGCAAGGGCCCCACAAGGGCGATGGCATGGCTGAAGACGTCCCTGAACAGGTGGCGGAGTATATTCGCGCACACCATCTTTACCGTTGACGGCGAAGAGCTTCCTCTGGCGCTGGCATCCCAGTCCACGCTACGATGGAGCGTTGCATCTAGGAGATTCCCTCACCGAATGGCATCCACGGAAACCCGCAAAATGGTGCTGGCTGCCGCAGCAGCCTGCGAAGACAAAAAGGCAGAAAATACGCGCGTCTTAGAGCTCGACCCGGCAGACTCGGGCTTTACCGATTTCTTCCTGATAACCAGCGCCGCCAATGACCGCCAGGCCGTCGCGATTGGCGATGAGATCGAGCTGCGCTTGAAGCGAGAGTTCGGCGCCTATGCGCATTCGGTTGAAGGCCGCAAGCAGGGAGAGTGGATTCTGCTCGACTACGTGGATTTCGTCGTCCACATCTTCCTCGACGAGAAACGGGCCTTCTATGATCTTGAGCGGCTGTGGAAGTCCGCGCGAAGTGTCGATCTGGAAGAGTTGAAGACCGCGCTTAAGGAAAAAACGATGGCGGCGAGAAAGAAGTCTTCTGCCAAGAAATCTCCAGCGAAGAAACCTGCTGTGCAGAAAGCACCCGCCAAAAAAGCGTCTGCGAAAAAGTCATCTAAGACCGTCGCAAAGGAGAGCACAGCTAAGAAACATTCAACAAAATGATCTTTTGTTTTCCTAAAAGGAAAGCCGCCGATAACCCGGCGGCTTTTTGACTATAAAGACTCAGTCGATTCGGTGCGAACAATCTGGCTTTAGAACACCAGTTTGAGAGCTGCTTGAATCTGACGGGCTGCAGTGGTCCCGTCGGAGCGCAAAACTGTCGAAGTTGAGATGCCGAACGTACCGGGATCCGCGAAAGAAGCCTGTGGGAGAGCGAATTGTGGATGATTAAGAATGTTGTAGCTCTCTACACGCAGAAGAACGTGGAACTTTTCAAAGCCGGTATCTTTCTGGAAGACAGCATCAATGTTGTTGAAATTAGGACCTCTGAACGTGTTGCGGCCCACCGTTGGAACGGTGTCAAACGGTGTAAGAGAAAAGGCTGAGAGGGCCGGGCCGGTACGCTTGCCGGTTCCGTCCGCAATGATTGAAGGCCCCTGATTCGTGGGATACGGATTCCCGGTGAGGTTCACTCGACCACTGAGCCCCTGGTGCTGTGAATCACGATTGCCAAATATGTCAATCGGCTGGCCAGTCTGGAATGATCCGATGCCGGAAAGAGAAATTCCCTCGAAGACCTTGCCTACGAAGCCGGACGAAAAGTTCGCCTTGCCGGTTCCGATGGGTAGTTCCCAGGTACCATCAATCACTGCGCGGCTGGTAACGTCGGCATCCGAGTTTCCATGTTCAAGATCGAGGCGGTTGCTGTTTCTTGGGAACGACCGCTGCTGACCACCGGGAGCGAGCGGGTCACCCGCATTGTCGAGTCCGTGCGCCCAAGTGTACGTGCCACGTAAATTGAAGCCGTTGGTAAAGCGTTTGGTGACAGTTGTTTGCAGCGCATTGTAGCTACTGGAAGCAATTGCCGTGTTCAGAGCTGGCTCAAAGAGGATGGTATTGCCGGCTTGATCTGGCACCGGAATACCCCCAAAGGTGTTCGCGAACCAGGCGAGAGTGCCCTGCAGCGTACTCTGCGTTGGCGTATCGACACACCCCGCATCGTTTGCTGGGTTTTGGCAGTATGCCACTGCTGCAGCCGTTCTCCCCGGATCCGGAGCATTGCCATCGAGCGCACGCAAAATATGAAGTCCGTGCGCGCCTACATAGTTTGTTTCAAGCACAACGTCCTTGAATATCTCCGCCTCGAAGCCGAGGTTCCAGTTTTGGCTGGCTTGCTGCTTCAGTTTCGAGTCGATCAACGATACCGAAGCAAAGCTGTAGGCGGGCAGTGTTGCGCTGGGCGTCGACACCGGGAGGAAAGCTAGATTCGATACAGTCGTGCTTCCGTTCAAGAGCGCGGTTGGCTGCTGCTGGAAGGGAGGGTTGCTCCTCGAATTGCCAAACAAGTTACCGAAGATACGGTCGTTGAACATTCCGTACCCGCCACGGATGGCTACTTTTCCGTTCCCAAACAGATCATAGGCAAAACCAAGACGAGGCTGGAAGAGTTTCGAATTGTTGCTATAGAGCTGATGATGGGTTCCCGGTCCGACGATCGTGAAGGTCATCGAATCATCAGATGTAAGGACTTGATTTGATGGGGTAAAGAGCTGCGAAAAATTATTATCTACTTCGTAGGGGACGCCGTAAAACTCATAGCGCAACCCGTAGTTCAAGGTCAGCTTGGGGAGAATCTTCCAGCTGTCCTGAGCATAGACGGCGAACTCATTCTGGCGATAGCGACGGAAGTCTAGCGGAGTGCGGGATCCATCCTTGTCAAAGTTCTGCGTATTCGATTGCTGTTGAACCGAACCCGACAACGTGTAAATCAGATCCTGAATCGTGGTATAGCCTGCGGAACTGGGATCGACCGTTGGGGTGTCATACGCAGGTACCTGGTTATTGGTGAACACATCAAAGCTATTGGTGGTACGTGTGCCAAAGCCGTCATAGCCATCTTCACGCACGTGGCGGTACTCGCCACCGAAGGTCATGGTGTGATTTCCCTTCACCTTGGTCAGAGCATCTACAAACATCAGAGTTCCAGTCAAACGGTCTTGCCCGTTGCTGTCTCCAAGAACGCCGCATCCGAAAGTGAAAAGCCCAGGTAAGACGAAGTCTTGTCCGAATCCGATGGAATCGGTGCCGGTGATCTTGTCAAATGTGCTGGTTCCATTACAGAAGAACCCATCATCTGTCTGGTTATAAGCTCCGGCAAGCTGGTTGGTGAGGCTGGTTCCGAAGACGGAGTTCAGCTGAATCATTCCATTGTGCGCACGCTGAGCCGTGTTGTAGCTGCCAAGGCCGGGGATTAAGTCAGAGAAGCCTGGATTGGGGTCGCTAAACTTGTTGTAGACATATCGGACAGTAAGGTTTTCACCGTCGACGATCTTATGATCACCGCGAACAGTGAAGACATTTTGGTCCGCCTGTGATGAGCCGGGAAATTGATAGTTACCGCGGACATCATCGATAAGACCTGCATTTGGACTGGGGAAAAGGGCGAGAGCCGCTTGAATTTTGGGGTCGAGCGTTAAGTGGTTAATGTTGCCAGGAGAGTTCGGGTCGGTCAGGTTAACTTGACTCCCCTGATATGTAAAGATGCCGCTCTTGAAAGCAGCTGTTGGCACGATTGTCGTGACGGTATTGGTGGTACGGAACCGCTGGATATCAGTATTAAAGAAGAAGAAAGTGCGGTCTTTCCAAACGGGGCCGCCGATTGATCCGCCAAAGATGTTCCGTACATACGGATTCTGCCTCTGCGGATCGCCGTTGCCATCTACCTTCCCATTGAACCAATCGCGCGCGCCCAGCGCATTGTATCGGCCAAACCAATAGACATCGCCGTGAAACTGATTGCTGCCGCCGCGTGTGATCACATTGACGATGGCGCCTGTATTTCGGCCATATTGCGCTGCAAAGTTGTTCGTAATGACGCGATACTCGGATACTGCATCCGGATTTGTGGAACTGATTCCGGAAGGAATGCCCGGCACGCTGGTGTCATTATTATCTACGCCATCCAGTAGAAAATTGTTGTTGCGCTCACGTGCTCCATTGACTGAGAACCCGCCGAGCGAGCTGGTAGCCATCACTGTGCCTGGAGAGAGCAGGACCAAGCTATATGGGTCGCGCGTAATTAGAGGAAGCGTCTCGATCGTCTTGGCATCCACGATTGTGCTAAGTTGCGATGAATCGGTTTCAATCGGAGCTTCACTGGTGCCGCTCACATCGACGCTAACCGTTGCACTCCCCACCTCCAGCTTCGCATCCAACGGGAGAGTCTGGGCAACGGTGATTTGCACGCCACGAAAGACTGAAGCGGCAAAACCATCTTTGCGAACTGTAACTGTGTATGTTCCAGGCTGAAGATCCGCGATGCTATAGCTGCCGCGGTCATTTGTGGTTGCTTCACGAGCCGCGTTGGTGGCGTTGTTCTCGGCGGCAACCTTTGCGCCTGAAACGACCGCGCCCGCACTATCGGTAACCGTACCCGAAAGCGTTCCTGACTGTGCGAAAGATCGTGAACTGAGCCCCACCAAGACAACAAAAAATAATGCGCTGAAAATTCTCAAAGATCGAGTCATCCATCCCCTCGGAAATTGGCTGCTCCGTCAAATGTCGGAGCAAACCTCATTGCTATGGCAAAGTGTATTTGGGAAAGCACGTAGCAATTAGGATTCCATTCTCAAATATTCCGCAGCTAGCTCGCAAACAGCAGAAATGAGAGGCGAGCAGCGGTCAGGATCATGTATTAGGTATTCGATTAATTCCAAAAACGGGATATTTTCACGCCGACAATGTGAAATCAAATAAATTAAGCTTTAGCATGCGTTTACTTTTCGCGGTCATAACAACAAAGACCAAAAGTGAGGCCTTTGCCCTGCCGCTGCAAAAGTACATGGAGTTGCTGGACAGCTTTACTCCTGCCCAGCATGTTTTATATCGATCCGAATATGCTCTCTTCGAGTCGTTACAGAAACAACGCTCACGAACTGCGCCGCTGCTGGTTCTGCTCGACAGCCGGGGCAGACAGTTCAGTTCCGAACAGTTCGCAGACTGGCTGGGAAAGCAGCGCGATCAAGGACAGCAGAGCATCGTCTTCGCGATCGGGCCCGCGGATGGATGGTCGGAGGAGGCGCGCAAGCGGGCCCATCTGCTTTTATCGCTCGGGCCGATGACCTTACCGCATGAGCTGGCGCGAGTCGTGCTCAGCGAGCAGATCTACCGGGCATTTACAATCCTATCTGGGCATCCGTACCACACGGGCCACTGATGTGTTTGTATGTAGCATTTTGCTGAACTGCGTTTAGACGGCAGCGCCTCAGTCTGATTCCGATGCGGCCACCGAAATGCGCAAAGGGAAACATGCCTGCAGGAAAGGCGTTCTCGCGCCACGCGGCCATGAAGTCTCAGAGATTACGGAAAGGGTAGGCATGTCCTGGTTTAAGCGGCAGGAAAATAAAATCGAGAGTGCTGGAGAGAAAACCGTTCGCACCGAAGGTCTCTGGATTAAGTGCGACAGCTGCGAACTGGTCATCTGGAAGGCCGATCTTGAAGCGAACCTATTCGTCTGTCCCAGGTGCGGCCATCACTTCCGCATGGGAGCGCGGGCGCGCATCGATAGCCTTCTCGATCCTGGCTACCAGGTTATCGATACAGAATTAAAGTCGACCGACCCGCTGCATTTTTCCGATCTCAAGCCCTACAAGGCCCGTCTGAAGAAGGCCCAGAAAGACACGGGACTGAACGATGCCATCATCAACGCGCTCGGTCAGCTTGGGCCGCACCCGGTCGTGCTGTCCGTCATGGAATACGCCTTCATCGGGGGCAGCATGGGAGCGGTCGTCGGCGAGACCATTGCCCGCGCCGTCGATCGTGCACACGACATGCGCCAGCCCCTGATTATTGTGGCCGCATCCGGTGGAGCGCGCATGATGGAAGGAATTGTTAGCCTGATGCAGCTTGCAAAAATCTCCGCGGCTCTGGCGCGACTGGATGAGGCAAAGATTCCCTATATTGCTGTTCTCACCGATCCTACGACGGGCGGCGTAACCGCCAGCTTCGCCATGCTCGGCGACCTGAATATTGCCGAACCGGGTGCGCTGATCGGCTTTGCCGGGCCGCGCGTCATCGAACAGACGATCCGGCAAAAGCTGCCGGAAGGTTTCCAGCGTTCAGAGTTCCTGCTGGAGCACGGATTCCTCGATGCAGTCGTCAATCGCAAGGAAATGAAGGATTACCTGATCCGCGCTCTCGACTTCATGAAGCCCTGAGGTACTTCCTTGCAGCCTGCCGCCGTCTACCGTCGGTTCGCGGCAACCTGAAGCTCGGCCAGCTCTTTGATCTTCATCAGAATGGAGTCATCGCCCCGCAACGTGTCCTCGTATCGTTTTTGCCCCTCTGCCACTTTGGAATAGTCGCCCTGAATGATTTCAAAGACCGAAGCCCCCTCACCCTGCTCCTTGATCTCATAAATCATCGTCAGGTAGTTGGCCGGTAAATCCGGAACCGATGGATTATTGGGATCTATGACCGTGTATTCAAGCCGGTGCGGTGCATTGATCGCTACAACATGCCCTTTTACATAAAGCTTGCCGTCGGCTGCGCCTCTCCAAAGCAGTGGCGAACCCGGCTTCCAGTCCGTTTCGGCCATGCAACCAAACATATAGTGCGGTATGCATTCGTTGTCCGTCAGCACTTTCCATAGCGCTTCTGCCGGAGCATTTATTTCAATCGATTTGCGAATGAAGAGCTCTGTCATGTGAAATATCCCTCGCCAGACAATTTAAACGGGAAGCAGCGGCCATGATTGGAAAAACGCGACAAGAACCGGCTGCGGAAACGGCGGAGTCCTTTGATCCGGCGCTGGGTCAGCCGCGCGGCGTGTTGCGGCAGTCACCGCCGGCAGGAGCCCGATTCCGTCATGCTCGACGGACTGCCGATCCAGAGCTTGCCTCGTGGGTCGACCACTACTGGATGGTCTACTGGGACCTGCGCGGTCTCGAACCTCATACCGTGGAAACCCTTCCGCATCCGAATGTGCATGTCGTTTTTGAGAAACCGGAGTCGATGGCCTGGGGCATATCTACGAGCAAATTTTCGCGTGCACTTGAGGGCAAGTCGCACGCTTTCGGAATCAAATTCACGCCCGGCGGTTTTTTCCCTTTTCTCGGTTCGTCCGTCTCTTCGCTGGCCAATCGCTCCGTGCCTGTATGCAAGGTTTTTGACAGCGCAGTGAATGCGCTCGAACGCACCATCTTTTCGACTGAAGATGCAGACGAGATGACCGCTGCCGCCAATGCCTTTTTGCTGCGCCGGATTCCGAAGCCGGATGAAAAAGTGGATCAGGCGCGAGAGCTGGTTGCTTGCATTCTCAACGAAAGGACGATCCTCACCGTGGAAGACCTTGCTGCGCAAACAGGAATCAATGTGCGCTCGCTTCAGCGGCTCTTCAGTCAATATGTGGGCGTGAGCCCGAAGTGGGTCATCCGCCGCTACCGTCTGCATGAATTGCTGGAACAGATGCACTCCGGCCAACGCCTCGATTGGGCGCAACTCGCGGTTGATCTCGGATATTTCGACCAGGCGCACCTGATCAACGATTTCAAATCGATTGTCGGCTATACGCCAACAGAGTATCCGGGTTTGGAGCCGCTGCGCGTCTAGACCTGATCTCCTTTTTGCCCCATGACAAGAGCTCCTGCCCACGAGTATTCTTTTGGAAAATCGCTTTAGCAGAGGTGAGGCGTACTGCTTGAGATCTCGACTCTTCGGCTCTTGGATCGCATTTTTTCTTCTATCTGTTGTTTGCTGCGCCTTCGCCGAAACTGGCGAGTCCGGCTGGTTACGCTATGCGCCAATTCAGGATGCAGGCGCGCTGAAGCGATTTGCCTCACTGCCAACGGTCGTCGTCTCACTCGATCACAGCATCGTTGCAAAGAGTGCAGAGGCTGAGCTGATACGCGGGGTTCAAGGCATGCTGGGTCGGCCACTGCACATAGAAGCGAACGATGTGCCCCATGCCGATGCATTTGTGCTTGGAACAGTTCCAGAAGTCGTGCGGCAGTTCCCAATGCTGCACGCAAGTCATGTAAGCGGCGATGGCTTTTGGCTTGGTACAACGCATGCGCACGGTCATGCTTACATGGTGGTCGCGGGCGCAGATGAACGCGGTATCCTTTATGGCGCATTCGCACTACTGAGCCGCATTGCACAGTTTAAAGATGTCGAGCATCTCGATGACGCGGAGACACCCGCCGCTCCTGTTCGATGGGTCGATGAATGGGACAATTCCGACGGCACAATCGAGCGCGGCTATGCTGGCCGGTCGATCTTCTTTGATAAGGGCACTGTCCGCGATGATCTGACACGCGCCAGCGAGTATGCGCGCCTGCTGGCTTCAGTCGGCATCAACGGTTGCAATGTCAACAACGTAAATGCCGCTCCCGATGTGTTGAGCGACGCATCGCTAAAGCAGCTCGCGCGCATTGCCGATGCTTTTCGCCCATGGGGTGTGCGGCTGGCGCTTTCCGTGAACATTGCCAGCCCACAGACAGTGGGCAAACTCGACACCTTCGACCCACTCGATCCGCGCGTACAGTCCTGGTGGCGCGAGAAGGCCGATGAGATATACACGCTGATTCCAGACTTTGCCGGATTCACCGTCAAGGCGGATTCGGAAGGCCAGCTAGGACCATCGAGCTACGGACGCACACCCGCGGACGCAGCGAATGCTCTCGCGCGGGCACTCAAACCGCATGGCGGCGTGGTGCTCTATCGAACGTTCGTCTACAACCATCATCTGGACTGGCGTGATCCGAAGAATGATCGCGCACGCGCCGCCTATGACATCTTTCATCCACTCGACGGCAAGTTCGACGACAACGTGGTGCTGCAGATCAAGCACGGTCCCATCGACTTCCAGACGCGCGAGCCCGTTTCGCCGCTGCTCGGAGGATTGGAAAAGACAAACAAAGCTGCCGAGGTAGAAGTCTCGCAGGAGTACACCGGACAGCAGCGTCACCTATGTTTCCTCATTCCCATGTGGAAGGAAGTGCTCGATTTCGATCTGCACGCGCAAGGCGCGGGCACGCCGGTCAAAGACCTCGTCGCGGGCAAAACATTTCATCGTCCCCTTGGTGGGTTTGTTGCCGTCACCAACGTCGGCCTCGACGCAAATTGGCTTGCGCACCCCCTGGCGATGGCAAATCTGTACGGCTTCGCACGGCTCGCGTGGAATCCTGATTTAACGTCGCAAACGATTGCGGAGGAATGGACGCGGCTCACCTTTGGCAACGATCCACTGGTCGTGCACACTATTACCGCGATGCAGTTAGCGTCCTGGCACATTTATGAGAGCTACACCGGACCCCTGGGCGCAGGCACCATGACGGATATCATCGGCATCCATTATGGCCCGGGCATTGAGTCGTCCGAGCGTAACGGATGGGGTCAGTGGCATCGCGCCGATCACGACGGCATCGGCATGGACCGCACAGTTGCGACTGGCACTGGCTATATCGGCCAGTACCACGAACCAGTAGCCGCCATGTATGAATCGCTGACGACCTGCCCCGACGAACTGCTTCTCTTCATGCACCACGTTCCTTACACCTACAAACTGCACTCGGGCAAAACAGTCATCCAGCAAATTTACGATTCTCACTACGAAGGCGCCGATGCCACAGCCGGACTGGTCACGGAGTGGAAATCGCTGAAGGGCCATGTGGACGACGAACGGTATGCCGACGTCCTGACGCGTCTCGAATACCAGGCTGGTCACGCTATCGTCTGGCGCGATGCGATCAACGAGTGGTTCCTCAGGACCTCAGGCATTCCGGACGATAAAGACCGTGCCGGTCATCATCCAAACCGCATTGAAGCGGAGTCGATGCAACTCGACGGCTACAGGCCCGTCGATGTGACGCCATGGGAGACAGCCTCCGGCAGCAAAGCCATCGCCTGCGACATGGCAGGCGGCTGCACCGCTACATTCTCATTCAGAGGCAAGACAGGCAGCTACGATCTCGCCACGCAGTACTTCGATCAGAACAATGGCACAGCGCATTTCCGACTCTATGTGAATGAAAAACTCGCCGATTCATGGGCAGCGGATAACAATCTACCCTCGGCAGAGATGAACGGCCATACAAGCACCCGTCACACTACGCCCGCAGTCGCATTGCGCACAGACGACACCGTTCGGATCGAAGGCATTCCCGACCAGGGTGATAAAGCTGCCCTGGATTACGTAGAAATCTTCTGAGACATGGGACACCCCATACTCAGGAAGAGGCTTCGACGCGCAGAGAATCTACTAAAATTGATCCATGTCCTACACTGCGGCCATTGACAGCCTCTTTGCATTGGCGGGAGAACTGCACTTTACTCCAGGTCAACCACGGCGCAAGTTTGAGCTCGAACATATGCGCGTGCTTGCCTCCGCGTTGGGCGATCCGCAAAAGAAATTCCCATCCGTATTAATCGCCGGCACCAACGGAAAAGGCTCGACGTCCGCCACCCTGGCCTCGATCCTTAGCGTGGCCGGATATCGCGTAGGACTCTACACCTCACCCCATCTGGTGCGCGTCAATGAGCGTATCCGGATCAACGGCAATGACATACCCGATGACGACTTTGCCCGCTTCTATTTCCACGTCGATGACACGGCGCGCAAGCTCGTCGATGAAGGCCGTCTGCCTGCGCCTCCCAGCTTTTTTGAAGCGATGACGGCACTTGCCTTCGTTGCCTTCGCCGAGGCAAAAATCGATATCGCCGTGCTCGAAGTCGGCATGGGCGGACGCCTGGACGCAACTAATATTGTCGAGCCGCTTCTCTCTGTCATTACTGATATTTCTCTCGATCACACGGAGTGGCTCGGTTCGACGATCACTGCCATTGCTCGCGAAAAAGCAGGCATTCTGCGTAAACAAGGCGCCATGGTCACGCTGCCGCAACACCCGGAAGCGAACTCCGCCCTCGGTGAAGTGGCCACAACCCTCGAAGTACGCGGCATCAACGCGGCCGAATACATTCCGCATCGCATCAACGCGGCTGAAGACAGCCGGAATCGCTACTCTTTGCAAGTGCTGGGGCAGCTTATTGAGATCGATTCGCCGCTCATTGGACAGCACCAGCAGCGCAACATCGCGCTTGCCATCGCAGCCGCGGTAGAGTTATGTAACAGTCATAGTTACAAATTAATCGCAGCTCATGTCGAAGCAGGAATACGTGCTACCAGCTGGATGGGACGCATGGAGCGGTTCACTGCATCGAACGGTGTAGAAATTCTGCTCGACGTAGGACACAACCCGGCAGGAGCCTGGGCTGTGCGTTCGGTTCTGGCAAGTCGCGAAGACCGCCAGCCAAAAACGCTGATCTTCGGCTGTCTTCGCGATAAGGCCATTCAGGAAATCGCACAGATTCTCTTTCCTCTCTTTGATCGGGTTTTGCTTATGCCTGTCGATTCTCCACGGTCCGCAGGCCTTGAAGAACTTACGGCGGCAGCAACAGCTACGGGTTCCACATTCGAGGCATGTTCCGATGCGCATACCGCATTGCAGCGTGCGCAGGAGTTTACCTCTACGCATGGCCTGATCGTAGGAACCGGCTCGGTGTACCTCGTCGGCGCACTCCGGGCGGAGTTGACAAGATGACACGACGCGTCCTCAGCCCACGGCCAAATCCATTACCGCTCACAAATCGTCTGCTTTCTCTTTTTGTACAGGGGCCTATTTTCTTTGTCTCAACTGCCTTCTTTGGCAGCCTCTCTCTGGCAGCCTCTCTCTTTGAGAAAGACGGCAAGATGCAGCATCGCATCGCCCAGACCTGGGCGCGAACCTCGGTTGCCATCAGCAGTTGCCCGACGATCATTGTTGGTGAAGAAAACCTGAGAAAGCATAAAGTGGCTGTCTATGCCTGTAATCATTTGTCCTATATGGACACGCCGGTCATCTTCAGCTCGCTACCCTTCCAATTTCGAATCGTGGCGCGACATGACCTCTGGAAGCTCCCTTTTATTGGCTGGCATTTGCGCCGCTCTGGGCAAGTGCCCGTCAATGTAGATAACCCCCGCGCTTCGATTTCCAGCCTGGGCAGTGCCGTCAAGACGCTCAAGTCTGGCATGCCGTTATTCATCTTCCCCGAGGGCGGGCGCACCGAGACAGGACATCCCAATGCATTCCTGAACGGCCCTGCCTTTATGGCCATCCGCGCCCAGGTGCCTATCGTCCCGATGGCTCTGATCGGCACCCATGAGTTACTGCCGATCCACACAGGGCAGTTTTATCCTGTGCCCATTACACTGGCCGTTGGCGAACCGATCGAGACTACCGGCTATACCATCCGCCAGGTCGAAGAATTGACTGTCCGCCTGAGTGATGAGATCTGCCGCCTGTATTATGCGCACTCTTATCTGCAAGCGCCCGCACATCCAAGCCTCGACGCCATTACCGAGATTCCGGAGAATGCCTTATGACCGATCCAAAACCCCGCATTGCTATCCCGGAACCCCATTCCACTGAGCTTGACTACAACCGGCGCAGCTGGCCGCAATATGCCCGGGCGATAGAGGCCTGCGGCGCCATAGCAGTGCCTATCCCCCTGGCCGAGTCGCCAGCCTCGGTGGCCCGGCTGGTTGCCTCATGCACTGGCGTATTACTACCTGGCAGCCCAGCCGATGTGAACCCTCAAAAGTACGGTCAGGAGCCGTTTCCTGAATGCTCTCCTGCGGATGCAGCCCGGGAAGCTGTAGATGAATTGCTCCTGCAGGATGCTTTCAACCTGCATAAACCCCTGCTTTGCATCTGTTATGGGACGCAATCCCTCAATGTCTGGAAGGGCGGTACGTTGACTCAGCACCTGTCCACCCCTGTCAATCACGAGGCTGGCCGGGAGATCACCGAAGCCCATCCGGTCGCACTCGCTGCGGCAACCCAGCGGATTATGGGCTTTGCGGGAGAACTTGCCGTCAACAGCAGCCACCATCAGGCCATTGACAAGCCCGGAGATGGCCTCGACGTCATCGCGATTGCGCCCGATGGAACCGTGGAGGCCGTCGAACAACGCGGAGAGCACTTCGTCCTCGGCGTGCAATGGCATCCGGAACGTACACTCGACACCAGTCCTGTCTCCAAGACGATCTTCACAGGATTTATCGATGCCGTGCGCGCCTGGAAGCCGCGCGAGATTCGTGAGTCTATCTCCCGATGAAGGCAGCTGCAATTGAAGCCTCCGTACAGGAAGCAGGCCTTCACCCCTTATCCCTGGAAACGGCGGCGCGTTTCGAAACCTACCTGGAATTGCTCCTGAAGTGGAATGCCAAGCTCAACCTGACCGCCATTCGGGAGCCGGAGGCGATTGTTACGCGCCACTTTCTTGAATCGATCTTTGCTGCCCAGCAGCTCCCGGCAGATGTCAGAACTTTATTGGATTTTGGCTCAGGCGGTGGATTTCCGGGCATACCGATTGCCCTTTCCCATCCGCAGATGCAGGTAACTCTGGGCGAATCGCAGTCGAAGAAGGCATCATTCCTTCGAGAAGCCGTTCGCACTCTCGATTTGCACAACTGTGAGGTTCACGGAGGAAGAGTCGAGGGGTTGAGCCGGGAGTTCGATGTCGTGGCCATGCGTGCGGTGGACAAGATGCAGGAAGCCTGCCGCGAAGTCATCAGAAAAGTCTCCCTCGGAGGCTATCTCGTAATTCTCACCACCGACGATGCCGCTCCCTCAATCGAGACTGAGTTCGACCAGATCATCTGGGCCGCTCCTCTTCCCATTCCAAAGTCCTCGCAGCGAGTTCTTCTCACCGGTCGCAAAGATCATGTTCCACGTGGAACAAAATAGCGAATCCATAGGCCAGGCCCCAAACCCATCATGTTCCACGTGGAACATCGAAAGTTTTCCACGGAACGCTTTCGTTAGCATTTTTATCAAAGAATGTTTTCTGCCCACCTATCCCCATATACAACAGCTAGTTACGTCCTCGATGCTCGGCGGCCGAAAAGTCTTCCACAATTTCTGACCAGTTCTGCACAGGCCTCTCCAATTGAATTCCTCGTCCCCGATCTTTAGTCTTTGACTACCGTTATGAGTAAGGTTCTGGCTGTAGTCAATCAAAAAGGTGGCGTTGGAAAAACCACTACCGCGATCAATTTAGCCGCTGCGCTTGCTCTGGAAGGCCTCAATTGCCTCCTGATCGACTGCGATCCCCAGGCAAATTCCACAGGAGGCTATGGTTTCACCCGGGATGACGAGCGCAAGTCTACCTATGACATCCTTTTAGGCGAGTCCACCATTGAGGCCGCCCTTCTTTCGACCGAAATCGCTACCCTGAAACTCGTTCCGTCGAACAAAAACCTTATCGGAGCCAATGTCGAGCTGATCCAGCAGGAAAATCGTGCCCACAGATTGAAGGAAGCTCTCGCCCCCGAACGGTCGAAATATGACTATGTCGTTCTTGATTGCCCTCCGGCGCTCGACCTGCTTACGCTGAATGCTCTGGTGGCTGCGGATAAGCTACTCGTTCCCATGCAGGCCGAATACTTCGCCCTTGAGGGCATCAGTGAGCTGATGCACACCCTGGACCGCATCCGCGAGGCCTTTAATCCCCAGCTTGAAATCGAAGGTGTGCTGCTGACCATGTATGACGACCGCACGAATCTGGCCCAGCAGGTCACTGAAAACCTCCGCGAGTTCTTTAAGGAAAAGCTGTTGAAGACTGCCATTCCCAGGAACGTTCGCCTGGCTGAAGCGCCCAGCTACGGCAAACCGGTCATTCTCTACGACCCAAAATCACGGGGAGCGGAAAGTTATATCGAATTGGCGGATGAGCTCCTGCGGCGCAACAACATCGAGAGCCCAAAAGCCAAAGAACGAAAAGCGCTGGCAGCGAAGCGAAAAAAAACCGACATACGTTTCTGGCCCTACGCATAAAGAGAAAGCTGAGGACGACCCATGAGCACTGCTACTGATACTCCGAAACGGCGGGCCCTAGGAAAAGGACTGGAATCGTTGCTGCCAAGAGTGCAGGCAACGGTGGCCGCCTCCGCGGAAGCTGCGCCGAAACCGCCGGCAGCAGAAACTGCCGGAAGGCCACATGAGATCCCTGTCGGTGAGATTGATCGCAATCCTTACCAGACGCGCAGCCGCGTCGATGAGCAGCAGCTCGCCGAGTTAGCCAGTTCCATTGCCTCTACGGGAGTGGTTCAGCCGATCATTGTGCGCCCATTGCCCAATGGCCGCTTTCAGCTGATCGCTGGTGAACGGCGCTGGCTCGCCTCGCAGAAGGCCGGCAAGGACACGGTTCCGGCCATTGTCCGTCAGGTCTCCGACGAACAAGCGATGGAGATGACCATCGTAGAAAATCTGCAGCGTGCCGATCTTAACCCTATGGAGCAGGCCCGCGCTTTTGAACGCCTTGGCCGGGAGTTCAAGCTCACTCAGGAACAGATGGCGCAGCGGACCGGCAAAGATCGCGCCTCGGTCTCGAATTTTTTGCGCCTGCTCCGTCTCCCATCTGAAGTCCAGGGCAAAGTCGAGTCAGGAGATTTGAGCTTTGGGCATGCACGCGCACTTTTGCCGCTAGAAAATCCGGAGACCATTTTGAAAGCTGCTCAAAAGGTCTCGGCGCTTTCCATGTCTGTGCGCCAGACAGAGAGCTATGTGCAAGGCCTTCTTAATCCCGAAAAGAAAGCCGATGGCGAACATAAGGCGAAGCTACAGCTCGACCCGAATGTACGTGAAGCGCAAGATCGCCTTCAGCGTTCACTTGGCCTTAAAGTGCGCATCGAGGACAAAAATGGCCGCGGGCGCGTCATCATCGAGTATTCGCGGCTTGAAGATTTCGATACTCTGCTCGAAGTGCTTGGCAACTGAAGCACGGGGGAGACCTGTAGGTTGCCCCACTCCCCCGCTTTGACCTCAAATGCAACAGTCCGCGATCGGCGGGGTCCTTACTTCGGTGGAGGCGAAGGCTTTCCCGCAAGATCGCAGGCCCGCCACAGATACCAGCTTGCCACGGATCTCCACGGCTTCCATCGCTGGCCGCGTCGCAACATCTCCGCAGGAGTTGCCAGCATTTCGGCATCAAAAGGCTTGTTCTTCGGCAGCTTCTTGAACGTAAGCGAGAAGCCTTTGCGCACACCGTAATCTGTTACCGGAAAAACATCTGGCCTGCCCAGGCGGAAGATCAGAAGCATCTCCACCGTCCATGGGCCGATGCCTCGCACCTGCGTTAACCGGTCGACAATCTCATCATCCGGCATGCGGCGAATTGCAACGAGCGTGGGCACTGTGCCGTCGATGGTCTTCGCGGCAAGATCGCGCAGAGCCTTCGCTTTGCTGCCAGATAAACCGGCCGACCGCAACATGTCATCGCTTGCTCCCAACAAGTGCTCAGGGCTGGGATGAATTTCTCCAAAAAGCGTCAGCAGGCGCTTTAGAATCGCGGCGGCGGCCTTTCCGTGGAGCTGCTGGTAGATGATTGATTCCAGCAGCGCTTCAAACGGCGAATGCTGGCTCTTGAGTTTCAAGGTGTATTCCCCGGCGCGTTCCATCAGCTGGCCAAGTTTAGGGTCGGCTGCAGCAAGTTCGCGGCAGGCCAGAGCAGCATCGTATCGTACAGGGCGGCGTCCGTCAGTCATCAGAGGAGAGTGTAATCGAAATTGCGCGCGAATAGGGAACAAATGGCGAAGAAATTAACGAGGCGTGGATTTTTGCTCGGTGGACAGGAGCGGTTCGAGGGTAAAGAGGTAGAAATCCGCTCACCATGGGACCGGAGCATCATAGGTACGGTACCACAGGCCGAACGCGCAGCAGCCATCGAAGCCGTGCGTCGACTCGACCAATCTTTCTCCGTCACGCGCAAGCTGGCGAGCTATGAGCGAAAGCAAATCCTCGAGAGCGTAGCCGCCAAAATCGTCGCGCATAAAGAAGAACTGACACAGCTGATCGTCGCGGAAGCAGGGAAGCCGCTGAAAACCGCTCGTGTAGAAGTCGACCGCGCAGTCTTGACGTTCACTACTGCAGCTGAAGAAGCTGTCCGCGAAAGCGGCGAAGTTCTTCCCCTCGATCTGCTCCAGGGTAGCGAAGGCCGATGGGGCATAGTACGTCGCTTTCCTGCCGGACCTGTCTTCGCCATCACTCCTTTCAATTTTCCGCTTAATCTGGTCGCGCATAAACTGGCACCTGCCGTGGCCGCAGCCTGCCCGGTCCTACTCAAGCCCGCGCCGCAGACACCCTTCTGTTCGTTGAGGCTGGGCGATTTTCTTCTCGACGCAGGCTGGCCAGCGGACGCAATCGCCGTGATGCCGCTTTCAAACGACGATGCAGCATTTTTGCTTGAGCATGACGACCGTCTGAAGGTATTGAGCTTTACCGGCAGCGCACAGGTGGGCTGGGCTTTGAAGCAGAAAGCCGCGAAGAAGCGGGTGTTGCTCGAGCTCGGCGGCAATGCGGCCATGATCGTTCACGGCGACTGGCCGGATTTCGCAGCAGTAGCCCGGAAGGCAGTCACTGCCGGAACCAGCTATGCCGGCCAAAGCTGCATCTCCGTGCAGCGCGTCTATGTCGAGCGTTGCGTCTTTGACGAATTCGTCCAGCACGCGGTCAAGCACGCTGGAACGCTCATTCTGGGCGATCCAGCGAATGAGGCAACCGATGTGGGCCCGGTGATTCGCCTCTCCGATGCAGAAAGGATCGAAAGCTGGATCGACGAGGCTCGCGCAGCGGGTGTCACCGTCCTCACTGGCGGCTCGCGTGAAGGCAGCCTGGTCGAACCAACACTGCTGACCGGTACGCGCAGTCCCATGAAGGTGCTCGATGAAGAAGTCTTTGCGCCTGTTATCGCGATTGAGCCCTATGACGATTTCAACGCTGTGCTCGACGAAATCAACCGCTCGCGCTATGGATTGCAGGCCGGCCTCTTTACCCGCGACGCAGGCAGAATCTTCCATGCCTACGAGACGCTCGCCGTAGGCGGCTTGATCGTTGGCGATACGCCCACCTGGCGTCTCGACCCGATGCCCTATGGCGGCGTGAAAGATTCCGGCCTTGGCCGCGAGGGCCTGCGATACGCCATCGAGGAGATGACGGAACGCAAATTATTGGTGATGGCGCTGTAGCTCAAAAGAGTGACAGCGGTAAGGCTCTCTCCATGATCCCAGACGCTGAGGCATGGAGCTGGGAGAGCTATAGTTAAAAGAAACGATGGCGACAAACCTCACCACGATCGCGGCACCACAAGGTCCCAGCACCACGCTGCTCTATAACGACTGGTATCCGGCCCTGCGCAGTGAATTACTGCAGGGCACAAAATTGACCACCGTGATGCTCATGGACATTCCGCTCGTGCTGGGGCGCCGTGCCGACGGGCGCATCTTCGCCATGCGCGACAGCTGCCCGCATCGCGGCATTCCGCTTTCCTGCGGATGGTTCGACGGCAAGGGGCTCACCTGCAAATATCACGGCTGGGTCTTCGAACCGGTCTCCGGCCAGTGCCTCGAGATTCCTTCGCTCACCAGTAAAGACACGCTCGACCCCGCGCGCATCTATGGCACCGCTTTCCCCTGTGAAGAGCGCGACGGCTATGCGTGGGTGTATGTTCCTGAGCCGGGCTCGGGCCGTGTTCGCGACACGGCTTCGCTGCCGCCCGTTCCTGAAGCGCCGAAATTCGGCCCGCGCTTTCGCAGCGAACATCTTACCGCCGATCTGCCCTGCAACGTAGACCACGGCATCATCGGCCTCATGGACCCGGCGCACGGACCCTTTGTGCATCAGGCATGGTGGTGGCGGAAGCAGGCCAGTATCCACGAAAAAGAAAAATACTTCGAGCCGATAGAACAAGGCTTTCGCATGGCCTCTCACACTCCCTCCGCCAACAGCGCGCCTTACAAACTTCTCGGCGTCTATGGCGAGCCGATTACGACGACCATTGACTTCGTGCTGCCCAATCGCCGCTATGAAAGTATCCGTGCTGGTGACAAATGGTTTTCGAGTCTTACAACTGTAACTCCTACAGTTTCAAATGCGTGCCGTATCGATGTCTACGCCGCCTGGAATGTCTTCCACAACATCCCATTTGTAACTTCGATTGCTCGTTTTTTCGGTAAGCGATTCGTGGAGCAGGACCAGGTCACCATGATCCAGCAGGCGGAGGGCTTGAAATACAACCCCACCCTCATGCTCATTGATGATGCAGATCGCCCCGCCAAATGGTACTTCGCGCTCAAGCAGGCGCGGCTCGAAGCCGCTGCAACCGGCCAGCCGATGCGGCATCCTATGCCAGGCCCTGTGACACTTCGCTGGCGCAGTTAAACAGCAGCTGCCACCTCACTCCGCATATTTTCGTCTTCCTCCACCACCAGCTCATTTACATGGATTTTCATCTGCGTCCCAAGCTCCCGGAATTTCTCTTCCCATTCTTCGGGAATATCCTGCTTGCGCGAAAGCTTCAGCGTGTCGTACCAGATATTCTGCGCCTGCCACATATTCACCTCAAAGGGGAGTTCGTTCAGCGTTCTCGCCGTCAGCAGGGCATTGTCCAGGCGAAGCATGTTCTTGAAGTCGCCGTTCAGGCTCACCATCACGCGCTTCATCTTCTGGTCAGCGATGTAGCCGAGCACATTCTTCTCAAGATCGATTTGATCCGCCGAGGCCAGTCCGCAACACGCACGCACTTGCAACGCATCAATCGGATCGCTCTCAATCGCCCGCCGCAGCCCCGCATTCACAGCGAAACTCGCAGCCAGGCTGAGTGCTGCAGGCTTGGGCAATCCGCTCTTGCCCAGGAAGTGCAGGAGCGACGAGTGGTCCTGGTAAATGGCGATCAGGCTCGACTCGACCTCGGAGATGGTTGTATTCAGAATCAGTTGGAGAATCCGTCGCTGCTCATCTCTAAAAAGCGAGTGGACGGAGTAGGTGACTCCATTGAAGAGACGATCAAATAAACGAATCAGCGCCGGGAAGTCCGCTCCAATCACGGCTGACCGTGCTTTCTGAACGAAGTCAGTATATTGCTCAAGCTGCCATGGGTCGTAGCTCTTCACGACGGCCGTAATATTTTGATCTCCAAAATGAACCACAGCGAAGACGACCGTTTCCGGTTGCTGCGTAATCTGCGAGGCAACCCGCGCCTGCCCGAGCAGCAACCGCCCCCGACCGGAGGTGACCGCTTCATAAGAAAGCCTGCGAATCGAGTAGCAAAAAATCTCCGCGTCTTCGGGATAGCTCGTAAATACTGAGCTGATGGCATAGTGTGCCGCAACCTGCTCCAGGCCCACCTCCATCGTTTTGATCAGACGCAGATAGATGGATGCACCGTTTTCCTGTTCCGGAATATTACTGGTCGCTTTGCGGAGCTGTTCTAAAAACTGCGCTTCGAGCGTTTGTACCGCCGCGCCGAATACTTCCGCGGCGAGCTGCAGCATCCGTCCGGCATAAGCAATAATCTGCAGCGTTTCAATGCCGGAGATTTCGTCGAAGAACCAACCGCAGCTCGTATACATCAAGAGCGCCTGACGCTGCATTTCCATCAGCTTGAGCGCTGTGATCCGCTCCTCGCTATTTAGTTCATGACTCGCATGCGAAGCCAGAAAACGAGCCGTCATGGTGCTGGTGCGATCCAGCACTACGCCGATGTATGCATCGCGAGCTGCCCACACATCTTCAAAAAGCGGCCTCGCCGCTTTTTCCGTCAGAGGAATCACTGCATCCCGCAACCCGTCCAGAGCTTCTCGCAACGGTCCACGCCATTGCTGGGTCCACTCCGGGTGACTCCCCATATTGCAGCCGCAGTTGGAGCGCCAACGTTCGACGCCGTGCGCGCAGCTCCATGACGTGTCTTCCACAATCTGCGCTTCCTGCGTTGGCGGGAACCTCTCCAAAAATTCGCCGTAATTGGTCAACCGCACATCGGGACTTTTCTCAATCAGTTTCAGTGCATAAGAAAGCGCCATCTCACCATGCTTGTGATGATGGCCGTAGCTCTCCCCATCTGTGGCCACGTGCACAATCTGCGGCGAAACGTCTGCACTAAAGCCGCCCATCAGGCGAGTGGCAAATTGATCGCCGCTGTTCAACAGGCCTTCAAAGGCGATTGCCCGCGAACGAGGACCATCGTAGAAAAAGACCGCAATATCGCGACCCTTCTTCAAACGCACCAGGTATGGGTGCCGTGTATTCAGCGTCTCGGCATCCGTCTCCGTCCACGCCAGCTCGGCTTCCTCCGCGTCCTTGCTCGCTAGGGGACGCACACGGGCACACTGGCCGGGTGCGAGAATCGTAAATTTGATGCCGTGGTCGGCCAGCAGCTCCAGCGTTTCCGTGTCCACAGCGGTTTCAGCCAGCCACATACCCTCCGGCTTGCGTCCGAACCGGCGCACAAAATCGGCAATGCCCCAGCGGATCTGCGTCTCGCGGTCGCGCGTATTCGCCAGAGGCATAATGATGTGGTTGTAGACCTGCGCCATGGCCGAACCATGCCCGGAAAATCGCTTCTGACTCGCCCGGTCGCCTTCTAATAC
>Ga0207086_1069_pt1 | contig 25345 bp, 34 predicted proteins | sample Alteio_BWMinHeat_54_FD_153540 | JGI IMG/M metagenome (GOLD analysis project Ga0207086, IMG submission 153540) | Enriched cells from forest soil in Barre Woods Harvard Forest LTER site, Petersham, Massachusetts, United States -... | ecosystem: Environmental > Terrestrial > Soil > Temperate forest >... | reverse complement strand
GCAACGTGGGCGCAGACGAACCCTTATAAACGCACCGGCGATCACAGACGCCCGCGATCACGCGGCGGCATTGATGGATCGGAAAACTTAGTACCGGCCTGTCAATGCTATGACCGGTCTGGGCTGCGCATCGAGCAGGAGCAGGGCGAAGGTCATTGCTGTGCCTTCTGCCCATTGAGCGCGCGTTCGAGATTCTCGGTGCGTGCTTTCATCGCTGCGATGGAACTGCCGTAAACCGCTTTTTCCAAGGTGTGAAGCTGAACGCGCAGCAGTGACATTGCCTGACTGAGATCGTCGGCTTCCGGCTGACCATTCTTGGCGCGAATGGCTTGGGTTTCAGTGAGCATCGCAACCGTCTGTTTCAACTCTTCTAATTTCTTTCTTTGCAGGTCAGGTTTCAACTTGTCCTCCCTCTTGTCTGTCGAACTTCGTTGTCGTTGCGTGAAATCTTCCCGATTGCAATTTGCCGTATCGTAGCGCCACGTTTCCGGTTCATTTCATGAGCCGGTCGAGTTGATTCTCGATGCGGTTGATCACTTCGAACGTGTGTACTGTATCCGGGTTCCACCGTGTGTCAGCGCGTCTGGCTTTTGCCTCTTTTCTGCGGCGGGTCATCTCCTGGCGTAATTCCAAGCAGTCCTTGGTAAAACTCTATGGCTGGACGCCAACCTGCGCCTATCATGCGCCTTCGAGTCTGGGTGTGGGAAGGTAAGAGGGCGGAAATGAGTTATAGCCGCCGCCACCGGGGGTACAGGACAACCTCGGCGCGGACACCAGCCGGGGCCGGGACCGGGATCGATCCGGGGGCGACGCCGTGGCAGCATGGCTTCGCAGGTGCGTGTCTAAGGCGAGCAGCATGATCCATGGCGTGGGTGTCGGCTTGCGCCAAGGCGACCAATGCAAACAAATGAATAAACTAATCAGGTGTCTCCGTTCGATGATGTGTTGCGCTTTGGAGGATTCGTGCTGTCCCACGCGGCGTGGATTGCCTCCGATCTGCCTGCGGGAGAACTCGTGTGCCCAATTGCTGTCGTCGAAATCGGGGACTCTCGCGAAGTGATCCCTTTCGAAGTGGCGACCCAAGAGGAAGCGATCAGACTCGGTAAACAAAAGGTCGCTGAGTTGACCGGAGCGGTTGACCGATGGGCATTCGCAAGGGAGGGACTCTGGTCGCTACTCGGCTCAGATTCGCCAAAACTTGACGTCCTATCCGTGACTGCCTGGTCGAACGGCCTAGATGAGCCACTCCTTCTGCAACAATGCTTTTCACCAACAGCGAAAGGCACATTTCAGTTGCTCGATTCGATAAAGATCGTCGTGCATGGTTTGACATGTTCAGACGAGATTAAGCTCAGAATAATGCCCATTGTTTTCGGTGGCATCAATCAGCACCACGAGGGTGAGAACTGGATGCGCTGGCAATCCAACTAGGTTTCGTAATCTCAGGCAATTCCCATTCCGCCCTCGAGGCGAAGCGTCTGTATGGTCGGCATTACGGAAGTTTCGCCCAAGCATCATGCACTGTCAGAAAGATACACGGCTCAGGACGTAGACACTGGTTTACGTCCGGCCATCTCATCGAACTCCTGTCCGCAGACAGGGCAGCGAATCAGACTCCATCCAGTGCGAAGAATTTCGGCGGGCGGGATTCTATATCCGCAGAGCGGGCAGGGTGTCGTCCGGTCAAAGGATCGAGGGTCGAAGCGGCATGGCGGAAACTCATTTCCTGTGCCTTCGCGTGCGGCAACGGTTGCTGAACACGATGATGATTATTTATCAGCGAAATCCTGCGCCTTCGACGCGATATACGCCGCCCTGAGCGATTCGTGACATCGGCGTAGTGTTGGGGGGCTGGTGAAACGGCCATCGGCTTCACAGCAGCACGCGCAGGAGCGACAGCAGGAGTTCTGGTGCGAGACTCCACCGGTCTGTGGCTCAGGCTGGGTTAGGTAAATCGCTCAGGCAAGAAACCCCCGCTGGTCCATCACCACGTGAAAAGTATTGAATGCCAATCTCGCCTTCGTAAACTCGACCTCAGTTACCGAACCTGTCGCGTCGAGAAGCTCTCGCTTTGTAACAGCGCATAGTGGACCTGCAATCACTTCGTGCAATACAAGCTGCTCACCGAAGTCGGCGAAGTACAGGCCAGTTTTGGGGTCGGGGTCTTTCAACGTTGTGTAGATTCTGGCTTCCCGTTCGTAGTGCCAATCTTCGTACTTCGTGAACAGGAGCCGATGAGCAATTTCGATGTTAATCTTCTCCAGAACCGGTCTGTCTTTCACATAGGAAACTTGCTTCAGTATTTGCTCGTTGACATCGAAGCCCAAGGCTAGACCGCGATGCCGATCAGCGTAGTGACTCCAAAGCAGTGGGTTCTGCCAATCCAAGCTGAAGCATAACAACCCGTATTGCTCGGCCATTTGCTGTTTTGTTGCTCTGAGACCCTGTCGAAGGTGCTCGTCAGGTTGCGCGATTGCCCAGAGTTCGAAAGGGTCATTTAGTTCGTCTAGTTGTGCAATTTTCAAATGCCGATGACGCAGGTTATCGAGTCCATGACAGAGAGAGGCGAAGTGGTAGACACGTTGCATTGGCTTTCGTTCTAATTGGCGACTACTTCGACCATCATATTGACGACACTGGGATCACCGGAACAGGAGCAGCTTGCCGCGTGCTGCGATCTCACGGCTGAACAGCAATCCCGGTTCCACTTCCGCGATCTACATCTGCGCGACGCGCAACGAAGGGGCGGCTTGCCGATCTTGAGCCATTCGTAGCCGCACACAGCGCAATGCCATCCTTGAACCACCACAATGCTCATGAACCTATTGTGCCTTCAAACGGGCTCTGGTCAGAAAAGCTCAAGGCGAGGGACGTGTCGGCCAAAGTCCAACCCTCTGAGATCAGCTTTCTTGAACGAATGAGACGAGCCCGAGTATGGAATGACAACGGCGATAGGCCAACGTGCTTGGTGAATATGTGGGCAAAATGGTAGCGGCTGACGCCTGCCAAAGAAGAAAGAAAATTCAGCGAGGGGACTTTGTCTAGAGAGTTCAGTAGATACGATTCCACTCGAACGACGAAGGACGGAGAGTCGAAGAAGGCCGAAGAGGTCTCTGAGCTCTCGGCAAGGATCGTTTGAAGCCAGGATAGGACTCCTGCTTTCGGCTCAGACTTCGAATCACCCCGGAGACCTTCGAAGGCGGAGATGAAAGCATCGAAGAGCTTCGAAATGGGCCGCGAGATCGGCACGGCGGGAGTTTGTACATTCAGGCCAACAGCCGGTAGCGTTGCAATCTTAAAGCTGGTGTTTCGATCAAGACAGTGCGCTCGGTGGACAAGGCGCGGCGGCACGAGAACTAACAGTCCCGGTTTTGCCACGAGAGTGCCCGACCTGAACTCATACCGACGCGCACCCTTCGTGACAGCGACGTATTGCCAACCTTCGTGAAAGTGCCAACCGGTGGCGAACGTCTCGACGTTCTCACCATCATAGAGTTCAGTTCCAGCGACTGCTTCGCTCCAGGAGAGCCTCAATGGATTACGTCTCGGGTCCATTTCAGCCACGTCACGAAGGCCACTCATAGCCTGCATCTTTACTTAACCTACGTTATCGCTATGGTCTCGCTTAACGAGCCCAAGTACAAGCACCCAGGTGCCCGTACCAGATTCGCCTCAAACTCGACATCTATGCACGGCTCGCCCCTGAAAGCTGTGTAGCGCAAGCGACAAGGTTCGAAAAATGTTAGCCGCTCTGGATATTCCCTCCAATGTGAAGTCAGAGTGCACCTGCGTGGGCTTGCTTCTGCGATGCAGCCTAACTCAGATATCGCGGTGCCGTGGTCTCCAGATCAACAAATGTGTGCGGGGACGCGCTTATCACCCTTCGGCTGAAGGCCTAATCCCGCTCTCATTGGCTAGATCAGTTGAGCAATGCTCGCAGAAACAAAGAAGTTGAATAGCAAGGTGCGTTGAAGCGGGTCTTGCTATTGGAGAAGACTTGGTCCAATTTGGACCAAGCTTCGATGAACGTCGAATTGACGCCATCTCTATATTACAGATTTTAAAGGGGATTGGCTCCTCAGGTAGGATTCGAACCTACAACCCTTCGGTTAACAGCCGAAGGGTAAGCGCTGGAGCACGTATGTTATCAACGGAGTAGAGAAGAGCACACAGGAGTATTTGGAGTCCCTGTGGCGCGCAACTGGACCAAATTTTGGACCAAGCTCGGTTCTGCAAACCTGATCGTGGAAGAACTGAACCCCTACTCTAAATAGGTTGGCGCTCGTCGGACCGAATGCCCAACTTTGCTGGACCACACCATCTGCCCCTTTTGGCGACGCGGTTGGCCGAGATAGAGCTCTGTCTCGGCTCCGCCGGACTCGGGACATCAACCCTATGTTCACGAAATAACGCCTGTTGCAATACTTCGTAGCAAAACCCCATTTTTCAGAGGGTTTCGTTACAGATTGTGGTGGACTACGCACACAACCGATCGAGCATCTCTGCTCATGTTGACATCCGACCCGAGCGGTGCAACACTTGGGTCGGATGCCTTCTAGACAAAATACCGATGCCCGTATCGCCCTGCTGCAGGGGACGCTGGACCTGCTCATTTTGAAGACTCTCGTGTTGGGGCCGTGCCATGGCCAAGGGGTGGCGCGGTTGATCCAGCGCCAATCGGAAGAGGTTTTCTTTGTCGATCATGGTTCGCTCTATCTGGCGCTGCAGCGGCTTGAAGATAAGAAATGGATCAGCGCCAAGTGGGGCGTGAGCGAGAACAACCGCAAGGCGCGTTTCTATTCGTTGACGGCGAAGGGTCGCGAGCAACTCGTCGAGAAGACAACGGAGTGGGAGCGGTTGACGAGGGCGATAGGGCTGATTCTGGGCGGGAGCACGGCGCCGGGTGGCGAGGAGGCTTAGAGATGTTCAAGCGCAGGCGTAGCACAGAGGATTTCTCGGAGGAGATCAAGGCGCACCTGGAACTCGAAGCCGATGAACTCAGACGTGAAGGCTTTAGCGACGATGAAGCGCGGCGGAAGGCGAGGGTGGAGTTTGGCAATGTGCCTGCGGCGCAAGAGCGTTTCTATTTGAAGAGTCGAATCGTGTGGCTGGACAATCTGGGGCGCGATCTTAAGTATGCGATTCGCCAGCTGATGAAGAATCCGGGCTTCGCCGCGACCGCGATCCTCGTGCTTGCTCTGGGCATCGGCGCGAGTGTTGCGATCTTCGCTTTTGTGGATGCCGCATTGATCAAGCCGCTGCCGTATGAAAGCCCATCACGGCTCGTCAACATGTTTGAGAGCAATCAGACCGGGCCGAGGTTCCATCTGTCCTATTTGGATTATCTGGACTGGAAGAGACTCAATCACGGCTTCAGTTCGATGGCAGAGTACGAGCAGGACGACCTTATGTTGAACACGCCCACAGGCACGCAACAAGCCAACGGAGCGCGAGTGAGCGATAGCTTCTTCCGGACGCTTGGGGTGATTCCGACGCTAGGTAGAGATTTCTATGACGGCGAAGATATTAAATCGGCTTCCGGTATGGTGTTGCTGAGCTACGCTGCGTGGCAGAAGCGGTTTGGTGGAAGGGCAGACGTAGTTGGGCAGACGGTAACTCTGAATGGGACTTTGGCGAGCGTCATCGGAGTGTTGCCGCGCAACTTTCATTTCGCTCCGGCTGGACCGGCGGAATTCTGGCTGACGATCGATCCATCGAGTAACTGCAACAAAAGCAGAGGTTGTCACAATTCCTTTGGAGTCGGCCGGCTCAAAGAGGGAATCTCTGTCACTGCGGCTGACGCGGAGATGAAGGGGATCGCGGGGCAGTTGCAAAAGCAGTACCCCGATTCGAATCTCACCCGCGGCGCGCTGGTGCTACCTCTGACAGACGTGATCGTTGGTGACATTCGCCCAATTCTGCTGGTGCTGTTGTGCGGCGCAGGCTTGTTGCTTTTAATTGCCAGCGTGAATGTTGCGAGCCTGTTGCTGGTGCGTTCCGAAAGCCGGAAACGAGAGATTGCCGTGCGCGGTGCTCTGGGGGCGACGCCGGGGCGGTTGATTCGCCAATTCATGGCGGAAGGTTTGCTTCTGGCGGCGAGTGGCAGCGTGCTCGGTATCGCATCTGCCTGTGCCGCGACGCAAATTCTCCTGAAACTGCTTCCGCCGGAGAGGCTCGCGGAGATGCCCTATTTGTCTGGAGTTGGCCTGGACCTTCGTGTGGTGCTCTTCGCTGGCGTAATTTCATTGCTGGCTGGCGCGATATTTTCTCTTACCCCGATGCTGCGGCTGTCATTGGTGACCGTGCAGCAAGGGCTGGCGGAGGGAGGACGGACAGGCGCGGGTCTGGTGTGGAGGCGCTTCGGCGCAAACCTTGTCGTCATCGAACTTGCCACGGCCATGATGCTGCTGGTGGCTGCCGGTTTGCTGGGCAAGAGCTTCTACCGGCTGTTTAGGTGGTTTAGATCTCCGTCAAATTGATAGGAGCCGTGCACCGTAGGCGGAAATTAGTTGCGGTCGCCGAGGTGATTCTGCCAACGTGAGCGGTGGCATAATCAGCAACCGTGCTCTGATCGATGACGCTGGAGTTCCACACGTCTGGCTGAAATCTCACCCCGGAGTTTTATACACTCGTCACACATGGCATTGAATGCATCGCGATCTCTTCCAAATAGGGCCAGCATTCGCGATGACGCACTTGATAGTAGATTCCTCAGAGCGCAAATGCGTTCGTCGAGTTGTTGCCTGGTGGTGCACACGTTCGGATATGAAGTCTGTGCAGATTAGCTATGCAGCGGTAGATTCGTGCAAATGTCCAAACGTATCGGACGCTCGCGCTTTCAGGAACGCGGTACCCTCTTCGGAAAACGCGAAATCGTAGACGTATAACAGGGACCGCAGAGCCAGAAATGCTCTACGCGAAGCTGTCCATGGTGATTTTGTATGACACGCACGACGCGACCGTCACGAAGATAACGAAGTCTTTTCTGACAGGCTGGATTGAAGCAGCGATCAATCATGATGACTACTCCGACCACTTGTATTGAAATCTGACTCATCTTGAAAAACTGTTGTGTTCGTCATGCGCCAAGGAAGCTCGTTAGCGTTGCCGTTCGTGTGGGCAATAACTGTCGTACACGAGTGTTTTGCTTCGCCGTCTACCAACGCTGATTCGTTTGGTGCCGAACTGACGGTTAGATAGCAGGACAGACAGATGGAATCGAATGTGCCGTCTGCATTTTGACGATGGGCAAATTCATCACTTCCTCTGGAGTTCATGGTGACCTCCTGCACCTAAGAGAAATTGACGTTTCTTGCGCTTAGTATTTTAAGCCGAATTTACCCCAAAAATCATCTGTGCGGTAGACAAAAATAAACATGGTGCCGGGACCATGTCATCGGCTCTTTTTTGCCTAGGATTGGTAACCAAGATGTGAAATCCGCAATCTCAGAAGTTAACTGAAGCAGCCGGGATGCTCTCCGATGCTCTGGCGACCATCGGATTGCAGCGTCCCGGCAAATCAGTCAATGAACGGAAACGACAATAAAGGGCCTTGGAGCCGGTTTGCTCTCTCGGTTTCTTTGTCAGCAGAGAACTGTCGCCGCTTAAGCTAGCCCCGTTTCTCCTGACCTCATCGCAGACAACCAGCGTCTCGGGAAATCTCTTCTTAACAGAAGTGAAGTGATGACCATTGGGATGAGTTTTCAGACCCTCCAGGCTTTTCCGAAAACTCATCATAGAGTGGCTGCGTCACGAGGTTCAGCAGTGTCTCACTTTTACCCAAAGGGAGAGGAGCTTCGGGAAGAATACTTGATGTCGCTAAGTAACTTGGTGAAAGTGCTCAAAGAGCGAGGCAGATTCGATCTCACGGCGAAATTTGTGGCGTCACAATCAGAGAGAGCCCCGCCAACTGTGGGAACAACATTTGCGTGCGTGCATCGGCTGTTATAGACAGGTCAAGCCACATTCACTCATGCATTGGGCCCCGCGGCGCTTCTTGTTTTATCGAGAATTGGTTTGTCTAACCGGATGCGAGTGTTTACTGGCACCCGCTCCTACCGGATAGTTGCTCAGAATGAGCCTAATCAGGAGTCTCTACATGCCAACGACCGAGTTCAACATGGCGCGCGAAATGGCTCGTTGGAGTGGGTGCCCTCACAGTACAAGCTAATTTGATCCCTATCGTTAACTGAAATTTGATTCGAGCGTCCTAGTTCACAGCTGGGCGCGAACGCAGCAGCGTCCGATGACGACGCATCATCAGCACCAGAATGCGTCGAAGATATAGAGCCAGCAAAGGCATTGCGATAGCAGCCATAATGCCCCACACCACCAGCGCATGCCATTCCCATTGCCAGATCGCATGAAACAGGCGCACGGGATGATGGCTGAGATGCTCGATTTGCTGCCGACTGAGCGGCAAGCGCCTCAAGTGAAACAGGTATACACCCATTTGAATGAAGGGCAGAAACAGCAGCAGGTGTAACGGAGCCACCGCATATGAACCGATGTGCGATGCGACCTGATTGAGCCCGAAGGCCCACGCGAGCATCAGCACAAGCAGCGTGGTGAGCCCCACCGACGGATTGATGCCGATCACCATTCCCAGAGCCAGGCTCCATGCCAGACGCCGCGGTGTCACTCCGCCACGCAGTAAGCGGAGAAGCGGCCGCAGAATTCTACATCGGAACAATTCGCGTATGGACTGGGGCACGAGCAACACAATGAGATTTGATGCCGCTCGGCGTCCATCTGGCGCGCGCAGATCTATGGTTAGAGACGCACGACATGATGTGCAAAATTAAGACTTCCATCAGCGAAGTTCATTACAGCCGCCCGGCACGAATATTTTAGGAGAAAGAAACAGATGCTTGAAATGACACCGCCGACAGCGCAGGTGATCGCAATGGACTTCAAATTTTCCGTCGTCTCTTCGACATAGATAAGAGGCACATATAACTTTACGTTGCGCGTTCAAAAGCTCCTGAACATCCGATACCGCCTCAGTAACCACAGCGACACAGCCGTGACAGTCCATGCGAGCGTCGCGATCGTGATCGCCAAGTTGCACTCTGATTCATCAACAAGCGCCAAGCTAGCGCGGCGAACACTATCAAGCCAATGCAACCGAGCGTCGCACCTGTCGAATCAATACTCGCGGCCAGCCGTCCTCGAGTCTGTCCGTTTGCGCCAACCTTTCGCTTATTTTCCTTTTCGTGACTCTCGATAAGGCTAGCCCCTGCTGGGAAGATGGCAGGAAAAGCCAGGAATAAACCCCCTATGGCAGGTCCGAAGTGTTTACCAATGAGACCCGAGCCTACCGTACAGAATCCACCCATCAAGAAACGTATTCCATATTGATGGAGCTTGGTTTGCTTCAAAGACGCGAGGTGAAATGAAATCACAACTCCTCCTTACCCTAGTAGCCGGTACAGGCTGAATGCTATTACGATCCAAACGGGCAGCAATGCCAAGGTCGTGACGAGCGTAGGAGCCGATACACGCCGCAGAGCAAAGGTCGAGACAGCGGCGTAGACGAAAAAGGCACATGCCCCAAGGATCATGGATCGCGCTTCGAGCGCGGCATATTGATTGCCATGTCCATGGACCATTAAGCCGAGAGTCGCCAGAGCGATAGAGCGAGCTGCACCGAATAGGCCCGCGAAACTCTTTGGGCGTAAAACATCCCCAAGTACGGCGAAAAGGCTGACAACCACACCACCGATCATGAACCTAAAAATCAACTCGCCCATGGCAGTGTTTACGCGGCTTTCTTTGCCTGTTTGATGAGCCGCATCGCTTGTTTAGACCCTTTGCATCCAAGCAGACGATATTGTTTGCCTTCCAGATTGTGATAGTTGACGAAAAAAACCTGGAGCTCCTTGAGCCATTTGCCAGGAAGATCGGACAACTTCCGGATGCCCGCATACATGTGATTAGCCTCAGCTACTGCCACCAATCTGTCATTCCGGATCTTCTTTTTTCCATCAACTTGTTCGCCTTCGATGACTCCGATCAACCGTGCTTTGACGGCGACGCCAGGAAATGCAGGCTCATCCATCAGTAAGAGGACGTCGATCGGATCGCCATCGGGGGCGAGAGTCTGCGGCAAAAAGCCGAAGTCATAGGGGAAGACCATTCCCGCGGGCAGAACTTTCTTGAGCGCGAAGATGGACTGCTTGGGATCAAAGGCGAATTTGTTCCGGCTTTGTGCGGGAGTTTCTATAATGACCTGGATGAAGTCATCATCCGGAACGGGCTCCAGAACTGAAGGATTCGCAAGTGATTTCATGAAGATTCCTTTTCATGTCGTTGTTACAAACGTCTGAAAAGTTATGATGCGCCCTCAAGTGCTTCAGATCTTAGAAACGCATACGATGTATCGCTAGTGAGCCGGAATCATCATCCCCCGCCAGAGGTCTGAATTCTTATTGGTTGTGCCATTTCCTCTTAACCAACGCCCCACTGCTGAGAACGTAGACCAAGCCGCTTTGATCTAATTTTCCTATTCTTGTTAATCCTTGCCATCTACTGCGCTGGATGCATCCCATCGCGTATGAAAAAAGGCATGACAGTGATAGCGGGGTGCGTGATTCTGCTCTCTGGCTGTGATTCGTCTGACAAACAGATGTTCTGCGGGAACGCACCGCGGACGCAAACGGCCATAGCGAAGCGTAACGCGGAGGTAGTTGCCAAGGGCATAGCCGAAGGGCTGGCGCGGAAATGGCCGGTTAACATTAACAGCTCTTCTTCGACAGATCTGCAAAAACTCCCGGGAGTAACTGCGGACATCGCTCAAGCGATGATTGCCGGAAGACCTTACGATGATCCTTCGCAATTAGTCCGCAAACGCGAATTCGCGCGCAGATCGAACGAAGTGATTTATCTAATGCTCAAATCGCGGCTCGTAAGACACTAGCACCAATCCCCGCAAGACGACCGAGAATTCCGCCGCAGTACTAGTGCAGCCAACGCATGGATGCTTGTGCTGCCATAGCGCTATGGCAGACGATGGGTCCAACAAAGAACCGCTCGACGCAAGTTATATATCAACACTCAGGAACTGGATGAGCTGGCATACTGGGCAAAGAAGTTTGGGTGTACCCCGATCCAACTTCGTGAAGCTGTAGATGCTGTGGGTACGATGGTGAAGGATGTTGAGCATAAGAAGTAGCCATCTTCTTCGCATTTCTGTGTACTCGAGTCAAACCAAACACTTCCCCCTGAGAGCCTCAACATCCAAAAGTCAAGTGTGCAAGAGCAATCTCATGTCACATGGACGGAGGGGACAGGGCCATTTCTTCGGGCATGGCGACTTCGATTTCGAAGAAACTCCGAACGGACCAGCCGACATAACTGATACCGTCTAGGTCCGTCAGATGGTGCTACGTTTCAGCAGATAATCGAGCCCGCAGACTCGATACCAGCGATATCCGTAAGGCTCGAGCACAATCCTGTGCGATCCATTTTCCGCTTGACTGTGATCGTCAGACAAAAGATTTGCCAAGATGCAGTCGCGTTCGTCGTCACCTTGAATGCGCAGACGCACCTCTCTAGTCGCCGAATCGAGATTGTGTAAGCACAGCACGGAATTATTTCTCCAGTTGTAGCGCATCGCGAGGACCTTTGCCGTTCCCACCGATATGAATTGGAAATCGCCCCAGCCGATTTCGGGAACTTCCTTACGCATCCGAATGATTCGCTCCATCCAGTTCAGCAGCGAATTGGGGTCGCGGCGTTGCTCTGCCACATTCACATGCTGGAAGCCATACGGACCCTCGCATATGACTGGCAAGATCGGCTTTTTATTCTTGGTAAAGCCCGCACAGGGTTCGGTGGACCATTGCATCGGTGTTCGGGCACAATTTCGTTCTCGAAGACGAAGATCGTCCCCCATTCCGATTTCGTCTCCGTAACGAATGACTGGTGTACCGGGTAACGTCATCATCAGGCTGTAAGCCAGCTCCAGCCGCTGACGATCTCCTTGCAGCATGGGAGCAAGTCGACGGCGAATGCCTCTCCCATACAATTGCATGTCCGGTTCGGGCCCAAAAGCCGCAAAAACAGATTCACGCTCTTGAGTTTTCAGACGACCAAGATCAAGTTCATCGTGATTGCGCAGGAAGTGACCCCATTGTGCGGTCGTCGGACGGCGTTTAGTCTGCCGCATGGCCTTTACCAGGGGCCTTGAGTCGCCCTCCGCGAGAGCAAGAAAGAGATGCTGATTTACTTCGAAATTGAACATCATCTGGAGTCGCTCCCCGGCCGTACCGAAGTACTCCATGTCCCTATCGGGAAGGACATTTGCCTCAGCGAGAATAATGGCGTCTCCTTGCCGCCAATTCAGGAACTGACTGAAGCCTCGCAACATCTCATACTGCTCCCGAGGCTTTCGAATGCTAGGTCCCTTCTCGGCTATGACAAATGGAACAGCGTCCATCCGGAAACCAGAAACACCCAATTGCAGCCAGAAACCCATGATCTTCAAAATCTCCGCCTGTACTTCGGGATTGGATGTGTTCAGGTCTGGCTGAAAATCATAAAAGCGGTGAAAGTAATAGGCTTTGGCAGCTTCATCATAAGTCCAGGTGGACTTTTGCACTCCCGGAAACACAACTCCAGAATTCGCGTTCCCAGGTTTTCGCTTTGACCAGATATACCAATCGCGATATCTCGATTCCGGATTGCGGCGAGCATCTTTGAACCAGGGGTGCTGATTTGAGGTGTGATTGACGACCAAATCGATCAGGAGGCGCATTCCCCGCTGCTTGCATCCGTGAGCAAACTCGACGAAATCGCCCAGCGTTCCATATCTCGGATCTACGCCGTAGTAGTCGGCAATGTCATATCCGTCGTCCTTAAAGGGCGACGGTTGGAACGGCATTAACCATAAGGCCGTCACCCCTATTCCCTGGAGATAGTCCAGGCGACGGGCCAGGCCGACAAAGTCGCCAACTCCGTCACCGTTTGAATCCATATAGGTAGCGACCGAGAGGCAATAGACAACAGCGTTTTTGTACCAAAGATCATTGATCATAGGACGTCGCAAGCATGATGACCTGAGGAAGATCATCCTTTTTATTAATCAGCTTCAACCTTGTTGGCTCGGTCAAAGATTTCATTTGTCATACCTCTGTGGCGCCTCACATACTGCTTCAGCTATATGCGTTGGCGATATATGCTCGGCGCTCCAACCGCTTATTCAACCCGAATGGCCCTCCCCGCCGTTAGAGCGCGGCCGAGAGATTCCAGATCGCGCTCCGCGTGGGATTGACGCAGATACAGGTCTAGTTCGTGATAGCGATGGGAAATTTCGCTGACCATGGTCAATGGATGGGGACCGTAAGCTCGGGCAAAACGGCGCAAAGTATCTGTACAGGCCTGTTCTATTAGATGACGAACTTGCAAGGCGCGTACCATCGCAGCCTCACGGTCTGAACTCGATTCATCAATTTCTCGTCCAGCCGTGGCGAGATAGGTTTCTGTGGCCCATACGTTCGCGTGCATTGCGGCGAGATGAGCCATAGTATGGACATCGTCTCGCTTGCTCTCACGAGCGGCGTCGAGGAGGCCAGCTGCGCCACCAGCCCAGCAAGCTGCCGGGCCGAGTGCTCCGTGCCAAAATCCCGGTCGATCCAGGTACCAGGAAGATTCGCCAATGAGGGGACCGGATATCTCAGCGTTGTCGAAAGCTATGGTCCCCGTATTGGTCGCCCGAAAGGCTTCGGGCTTCCAATCTGAAGTATTCATTTCTATCGCGTTCGCATTGTTCTTCAGGTCAATTTCGACAAGGCATCGATTCGGGGAGCCCACCGTTACCAGCGCGCGATCGACGATACCGAGGCCACTACAAAACATTTTGCTGCCCACGACTCGAAAGCTCGTTGCTTCTCTTTTTAGTTCAAGAGGCCGACCAGGGATTTCTGACGCCCAAACCGCGTAAAGGGCGCTAGGAACAGGCTCTCGACCGTTCTCCGCGAGGATTGCAAGTGCATCCCAATGCGCTTCTGCCAGTTTCGCAAGACTTAAGTCTTCGCGGCCTATTTCGAACAAACGGCGATGACGTTCTGCCGTATTTCCTTTTCCCGGCAAAGGAAGAATTTCCTGCGAAATCTCCACCAATCGATGATCGAGTTCATCATTATTCATGCAGCAATCTCATGGTGCGCGGCTAATGCGTCAGCAAAGCCGGAGGGCGCTCTTCCTGTGCGCCTTCCGCTTGTGATCACTCTCAGCGCCGCATCAGACACTCCCATATGTCCCCCGTGACGGAGACGGTTCCAAAGATCATGGTCTTCGGCAGACGGCAGTTGCGACCAGCCGCCGGCTTCCAAGTATGCATCCGCTCGCACACCCAAGTTTGCACCGTGGACGTGCGGGTGGCTCCCGTCTGCATGAATGACGTAAGTGAGACGGAACCGTTCTTCTACCCACTGTCGATGGTCGGCGAACGAATCGACATCGATGATTCCTGCGACAGCTTTAAAACCCCGTTGGGCGAAGTCGAGGTGACTGACAAGCCAATCTGCTGGAACCTTACAATCAGCATCTGTGTTGGCTAGCCAACAGCGGTTAAGTGGGCTATGACACCGTTCGATGGCCGCAGCGGCAGCCATAGCGCGCGCCGATCCCACGATCCCGGAATTCGTCTCAAGCACGACTCCAGAATCCTTGAGAATTGCTTCAGCGAGCGTTCGCGTTCGATCCCGAGAACAATCAGAGACGACGATTACATCACTTGTGACACGGTCTGCCAGCTTCTGGCGTGCCTGCTGTATTGAGAAGAGGCAGCGAGGAAGGAGATCTTCCTCGTTTCGCGCCGGAATAAGGACCGAAATGTGCCAGCCACGCTGTCTCATGCCTTCCTCCACCGATCAATTCTGAAAAATTCTTGCCGTTCCGAGTGATCGAGCAGCAGGCTCGCATTCGAAGCCAGAATGGCGTGAACCTCATCTCCAGACATTCGATGATCCGTCGAGTTTCCGAGCCAATGTGCGGCCAGCAGTATCGAGTCATTCTCCATCGTGGCGACGCAACGCTCAGCGAGTTCGCGCCAATCTGGCGCGACAAAGTAGTAACCGATTTCACTCAAAACTACCAAGTCGAATCGGCCGAAATCCTTCTCTTCAGAAAGGGGACAGCATCGTATGCGAACGCTTGAAAGGTTTTCACAACGTTTGCGCGCCTCTTTTACGGCTGTCGGAGAAAAATCTGAAGCTTCAATTTCATCGCAGATATCTGCTAAGCGTATCGTCAATGCTCCTATAGAACACCCGGGTTCAAAGGTTCGGCGATAATGACGACCGCGAAGCGCCTTAAGAATCGCGTCATAGCGGGCGCATTCGTAGGGAGACTGAAGGAAATTCCAAGGATCCGACTCCCTTCGGTATTTAGCCTCAAAAAAAGTAGCACTCGATGTATCGGGAATCGTCATGAAGGCAAAAAGACCTCGAAAGAGCGCCGGGCAGGGCCCAATAGATACTCTGGAAGGATAGGGGAGCCGCCGGAATGCTGTAATTGCGACTGATGGCAACGGAGCGCATCCTGTTTTGCGAGAATCTCATCCGGGGTTAGCTGCAATGACACAAGTTGCAGGCCGTTTAACGTTCTTCTATCGCCCCGGTGCCATGTCCAAAAGAAATAGGACGTGATCTGAAGGTCTTTCTCTCTAGCGACTGCTTTTGCCGCTCGTCCACAAACCTCATGATCTGGATGGAAATCAAATCTCCAGGGCGCGACTATGTGTGTATTTGCAGAAACAACAGTCTGCAGCATGTCAATGAGTCTTCTCTCACAATCTTTCAATCCGCTGTCTGGGAATCGAAAACGGACGACATGCTCAGGTTCCACGCCCAACTTGCCAAGTGCATTCGTTTGCTCCCGTTCACGGATTTCACCAAGTTGGTCGTCGCTTCCGTAGGCATTTTCGCCATCGGTTACCGCGATCACCGTGACATCTATTTCCTTAGAACGGAGCCGAGCGATCAAGCCGCCACTCCCTAGAGTCTCATCGTCAGGGTGAGGGGAGAGCACGATAGTGCGTTTTGCTGGCGGTTGCCAACTTGGCAAATCAAACAAAAGAGACATCCATTCGGCTTCTTGAACGACAGGAATGATCATCGCACCCTGAAGCCTCAGATGCGGAAACGATTCATACAGTTGATTGCGGACATTCAGTAGACATATCGCTAGCCGAAACGCCGAACATGGGCATCATACAAACCGAGGAATTACTCGAGATGGCAAAGAAGAGCTCAGTCAAAGCGAGAAAGAAGGCAGTGAAGAAGCTCGACAAAGCTGTCAAGAGGGCTATGAAAAAGGGCGTTCCCCAAGATGTGCTTGAGCAGACTGTCAATGATGCGATGGAAAGCGCAGTCACAAAAGAGCCGCCCGTGAAGCGGAGCACGACCCGACCATCTGGTCGTACTCGAAAGAGACCGGCTCCGCCTACTAAAATCCAGGACGATGACCTTGACTAACGGAAAGGAATAGAAAGTGACGACTAAGAATGGCAAGATGAACCGCGAGAAGCTAATCGACGAACTCAACGAAGATCTTTCTCGCGAATATCAGGCAATTATCTCCTACGTGAATTATTCGCAAGTGCTCAAAGGGGCGGCCTACATGAATATCGCCGACGAGCTTGCGGTTCATGCCACCGAAGAGCTTTCTCATGCGTTACAAGTCGCTAATCATATCGACTATTTGGGTGGCATGCCTTCCGTCACGCCCAAGCCGGTCAAGACATCGGAGAAGGCCGAGGATATGCTTCGATTCGATCTGGAGAATGAGAAAGAAACCATTCGGCAATACCGTCGCCGTGTAAAGCAGTCGGACGAACTCAATGAGTTTGCCATTACTGAGAGTCTCCGAAATATCCTGGTGCAGGAACAGGATCATCTCATCGCTCTGTCGACCGCGCTCGGCATCGATCCACCCGATCCTGGAATCGCTGACTAGTTCACAGTGGCTATCTGATCATATCTTGCCGTCCTTCTCGACTCCGTGTATAAGTCAACAAGCGCTCCAGCCCCGGCTCAGTCAGCAAAGGAAGCGGGTCTTCGCGTTGACTCATCCGGTTCTCCTGTGCGAGATCCTGAAGTTCTAGCCCGTATCAAGTCGCTAGTCATTCCACCCGCTTGGACGGATGTTTGGATTTGCCCGAATTCAAAAGGCCACTTGCAGGTCACAGGACGGGATGCTAGAGGCAGGAAGCAAAGCAGATACCATCCACGCTGGCGGGAAGTACGTGACGAAACGAAATACGAGCGTATGCTGATGTTCGGGATTGCTCTCCAGGTCATTCGTGAACAGGTCGAGCATGATTTGTCCGCTCCTGCTATGCCACGAAGAAAGGTGCTGGCCACCGTCGTGCGCTTGATGGAGAAGACGCTTATTCGTGTGGGTAATGAGGATCGCTGACGACGAACCAATCATTGCCGACACGCTTGCGATTATCTTGAACCAAGCCGGTTTTGAGGCCCGCGCCGTATATAGCGGCGAGGAGGCACTGATAATGGCGAAAAGCATTCAGCCGGATCTGCTTATCTCTGATGTCGTGATGACGGGTATCACCGGGATCGCGGCTGCAATCAAAATTCGCGCAGACCTGCCCTCCTGCAAGATTTTGCTTTTCTCCGGTCAAGCGGTAACGTCTGATCTTCTCGAAGAGGCGCGTATCCAGAACCACGAGTTTGAGGTCCTCGCCAAGCCGATTCACCCGACCGATCTACTGATCAAACTAGGCAGGCCCGAGATGTCAGCAGGCGCGATTCCGGAAAAACCGCTTCTGATTACTGATAAGCTGTCCCGCAGGTAAAATCTCATGGTTCTTTCGCAGACCAGGACGAATATATGCGAAGGATGCTCGCACAGCATGCAATCTGGGGAATTGATGTGATCGGATCCCGCCGAGCTTTTTAAAACGTGGGTACTGCGTCAATAACAGTCTGATGAGTGTGCGGTCAGGTGGCCTCGGGAAAAGAAAACAGCCCAAGTCGATAGTCAATCAGGTTCTCAACGAACAAAAGGCTGGATTGCGAGATGAGCGAAGACATAGCCGACGGCTCCAATCAGGGCAGCTCCCGGAAACGTAAGTACCCATGCAATGACGATCTTTTCCCCCCATATCCACCGTACAGCGTGCCACCCGCGGGTGGCGCCTACGCCGGAGACAGCTCCGCCGATGGCGTGCGTAGTCGAGATGGGCACCTTCGCGATCGTTGCCAGCCCGATCGTGGTTGCGGCGGCTAACTCGGCCGAAAAGCCACCTACGGGACGGAGATGCGGAGTGATGCGAGAGCCAATGGTCTTTACGATGCGCCATCCTCCGGCCATTGTCCCCAGAGCCATTGCCGCATGGCAGCTGAGAATAATCCACCACGCAATCTCATGCTTGCCGACTAAGCCCTGAAAGCCGGAGTGGCTTGCCTTTCCCCACTGCTCGTTGCCCGCCGCAGCCAGGAGCGCGACGATGATTCCCATGGTTTTCTGCGCGTCATTGGTTCCATGTCCGAGAGAGTAAAGCCCGGCAGAAATGAGCTGCAGGTGACGAAAGCGTTTCTCGGCTTTGTAGCGTTCCGAGTGACGCGTTAGCCAACCAAGCGTCGTCATAATTGCCCATCCCAGGATCATTCCTATAACGGGGGAAATGATGAGGAAGATAATGACCGGAATCCAGCCCTTCACAAGAATCGCTTTGAAACCGGCCTTCGCAATCGCCGCACCCGCATAACCACTGATGATCGCGTGGGAGGAGCTTGTAGGAAGGGCCATGAGCCAGGTGATGATGTCCCAGACGATAGCGCCAACGAGTCCTCCGCAGACGACATAAATATCCACGGCTTTAGGATCGATCAACTTGTTGCTGATGGTTTGTGCAACCCCGGTCCCAAAGAAGAAAGCAGCGATAAAGTTGAAAAAAGCTGCCCAGAGAACTGCCTGAAGCGGAGACAGGACGCGAGTGGTAACAACTGTCGCGACCGAGTTGGCCGCATCATGAAAACCGTTGAAAAAGTCGAATAGAAGAGCAACGGCGATGAGAAAAAAGACGAAGTAAAGGGTCGGCATTGAGTTTAACCATTCTTGAGCAGAACTCGTGCCAGGGTTTCTGTAGCTTCTTCGCAGCGTTCGATAGCCTCTTCCAGAAGATCGTGCATTTCTTTCTTCTTCATGACCTCAAGTGGATCCGGATTCCCTGTGAAGAGATCGCCAAGGAACGTCTCTCTATCTCGCTTCACAAGCTCCATGGCGCCGGAGACTGCGTCGAGAGTTGGCTTGAAGTCTCTTAATTTCTTGTTCTGACGCAGTCCGTGAATAATTTCACTGAGTTCGCCAGAAATAGTGGATAGGTTTTTGGCTTGCCCGCTGAGCGTGGGATGGAGATCTTTAATCTTATAGAGCCTAAAGCGTTGTGAAAGTTCCGACACCCTGTCGACGACGCCGTACATTTCGGTAATGAGACTGAGAATGTCTTCGCGATCAAGCGGCGTGATAAAAGCCTGGTCAAGACGGTGAAGTGATTCACCGAAGATCTTGCCAGCGGCGAGACGAGCTTGCTCTATATTGTTGAGCTGCCCATCAAAATTCGGAAAGCTGGAGACAATGCTCTCAAACTGTTTCGCGGTGCCGACAACACGATCTGCAAGTTGTTCGAGCTCGTCGTAAAATTTCGCGTCCTTGGGAAGGAGGTTGAACATAACAGGGCACCCGAAAGTGAGATGACCGGCTTCATTACATTCGTGTGAATCTATGCCAGACAGAAGTCAGCCGGGCAGGGAAGTGCTGACAATTGATGCAGCCGGCCATGTTCCAGTTAGGGAACACAACGTGGCTCTGCCAATATTGCGTGGACCTGGAAAACCACACCCGATTGTGGTTTTCAACATCTGACTCTTCTGATTCATGTCGCCACTATCGCGCAGGCGCTAAAAGCATCGCTCAGAATTCCGCTGCAACCTTCAAGTCATTTATAAAAGCTTGTCTTTCCTGGTGCCTGTCTTCATTCGATTGAGCGCGCAAGATAGATGAGGGATGTACCGTGGCAACAATGGGTGGGTAACCGGCGAGCTCAAGAACTCTTCCTCGGCTCTCGATGACACGAAAATAGGAGCCCAAGAGCGCTTGGGCAGCGGTCGCCCCGAGGCAAACGATCAGTCTGGGTTTGATTGCCGCAATCTCCGCATCCAGCCATGGACGGCACGCTGTGACTTCACGCATGGTCGGCTTTTTGTGGATACGTCGTTTGCCACGCGGCTCCCGCTTGAAATGTTTGACTGCATTTGTGACGTAAGCAACGTCGCGGTCGATACCCGCCTCTTCCAAACAGTCATCGAGAAGATGGCCTGCCGGCCCGATTAAGGGTCTTCCCTGAAGATCCTCCTGATCTCCAGGCTGTTCTCCAACAAACATGATCGTAGAAGACCTTCTGCCCTCACCGAAGACGGTCTGAGTCGCTTTCAAATAAAGATCACAGCCCTGACAGTGTCGGGCGGCTTCGCGCAATGAGTCAAGATCGCCTTTATGTTTAAGAAGGAACTCGAGCGCCGACTGGCTTGACTTCTTAGACGACATGCCGTCCTCGCGCCCTCCTTGACGTTAGGCCACTGCCCGCTATTGGTTTTCCTAGCTTCGGTGCGATCAGGACAGTATTTTATTCTTCCTGACGGCATTCATAGGCGGAATACCCATACCGCAACTTTGGAGGTTAAGGTTGAAAACCGCCCTTCAATATCAACGAGCGTGGCGTTCGCTTACGGATCGAAGTTTCATTCCGCAACCGCGGATGTCCTCGCAAGACATGCCTAGTAACGAGTAGGCTGTGGCTTCCACGCGGGCTTACAAAAGTGATTCATGTTAAGGTGATTTACGCAGCCCGCCTCCCGCGCGTTTTCTTCTTGCTTGTAGATCGTGACTGCTTTTTGCTCTGAGCCAGACTCTCCCGGAGGGCATCCATGATATTGACCACCTTTGGGTGGGATGGTTGTGGCTCCGCCTCTGGTAGTGGCTTGCCTTTGCGCTTCGCGTTGATGAGTTTCTTGACTGCAGCTTCGTAGCCATCTTTGTAACTTGCCAGATTGAACTTCGATGTATTCCCCAGGATGAGCTGCTTTGCCAGCGCAAGTTCTCGCGGATCGACAGAGCTTTCCTTTATGCCTGAGACGGATGCTTTCGGGTCACGTAGCTCAGCTTCATAGCGAAGCACATAGAGCATCAGCCCTTTCTGTTTGGGATCTGTCGGAGCTCCGATAGCCACCAGGTGCTCACGCCCGCTGAAGGCAATCTCACCGATGCCGCAGGTGTTTGTTTGTTCGAGCGCCTTTCGCATGATACTGAGCGCCTTCGATTGCACTTCATCCTTTGGAGCCACGAAGTACGGGCGATCGAAAAGCTCAGGAGACAACTCATCGGCCTTGACGAACTGTCTGATCTCCATGGTAGACGCGGTCGGAATACGAAGTGCCTTCAGCTCGTCCGGATCGACTTCGATGTAATGATTTCTGGCATATTCATAGCCTTTGACAATATCAGCCTGCTCCACCTCCCCGCGGGAATCGACGTTTTGATGATGGATCCGCTGATGGGTTTTCCGGTCAATTTGGTGGAACTCGACCTGACGGGCAGGATTCGTGGCCGGAAAGATCTTGATGGCAATCGAAACCAGCGAGATTTGGATCGATCCTGACCATGTAGGACGCGTGGGCATCGTATCTCCTTCAAGCAGCACTTTTGGGATAGGATGCTCCCAAGACGCGGTGAGCTTCCATCTCCTCAGCTATTTGCGCACCTTTGTAGCATTCGGGACATACCAGAGCGGAGCTTTATTAGGCTCTTCAATTGATCTCAGAAATGTTGAGGCAAGAGATCACCTCGGGGACCCGGTTGGGGCAACTCGCTCAATGGAGGACAACAGACACGAGAGGATAGTGGTATCCGGGTTGGAAACACTCTTTGACTCCCTGCAATAGGGAGATGCAGAGATTACGTAGCATCAGGAGTGTCTTATATTTCCCGCCGTCCCCTGCCAACTAATAAGTAAATGAGGACGATCAGCAGTATCAGGCTAAGTCCTCCGCCACCGTAATAGCCAATCCCAGGTCCCATATAGTAGCCCCCTCCACCGGCGGCGAGCAGAAGGATAATGAGGATGATGATTAATAACATGGGCGGAAGTGTAGCACACAGAAAGCCTCAGGGCCGGACGCGTTCATTCTGAGAGACCCTGAAGGAACTCTATTCAGTAGTTGTCCCATCTTCCTGCAAAGCATCTTACGAATGGCCACGATTGTGGAATGCTTGCCTATCTGCGTTGCCGATTCGACGATTCACGCCACAGCCTCGAATGAGAGATCGAGCATTGGTCATCGAATCGCTTTTCAGGTCGGAGAAAAATGTCGGGAGAGATCATGAAGCCCTCAAGCCATATTCAAGACCACATCGATACCATCGCGAAACACGAGCAGGACTTCCAGGCCACCCGATCGAGGGCGGAGCGAATCGGCGACAGGATTGCCGGATTTGCTGGCAGCTTTCCATTTGTAGCTATTCATATCGCTTTCTTTGCCGGCTGGATATTGATCAACACGCTGTTCCTCGGAAGCATTCGCCACTCTGACCCTAGTCCCTTTCCGCTCTTGGACACAGCCGTCGCCCTGGAAGCGATTCTGCTTGCCAGCTTCATCCTGATGCGTCAATCAGGACTCGCAAAGCGAGCGGATGAGCGAGAGCATCTCATGCTTCAGATCCTTCTACTTACCGAAAAGGAGGTCTCGGCAGTTGTCCGAATGAATCAGCAGATTGCTGAACATCTTGGACTACTGAGTATTTCGAAAGACGAAGAGATCAAGGAATTGGGGCGGCCAACCTCGGTTGATGAGGTTGCCGAGTCGATACAAGAGAATCTCTCGAGAGAGTAATTGAATAATTTGTTGGTTGTGTCAGTTGTCGCATCTTATTGTGAGCCATCATGGAAAATGCGTTTGCATCGCATCCACGCGTTTTTGTCGTCGACGACGAAATAGACATCGCAAAGTTGCTGGTCGTGATCCTGCAAATGAATTTGTTCGACGCTATTCCCTTCACCGATCCAGAGGCGGCGCTCGAAGCAGCAAGAGCTGAGACGCCGGATTATCTCATTTCCGACATTGTGATGCCGAAGGTGACAGGTATCGAACTCGCGATCGCCATCAGGCGTGATATCCCCACATGCAAGATTCTTCTGTTTTCCGGGAAGGTGGGCGCTTTGGAGCTGATCAATAGTGCGGGTGAAGCAGGCCACAGCTTCCCTCTGGTAGAGAAGCCTATACACCCGGCAAGACTGATCGAGGCAATACGACATTTGTGAACATAAAACTGAGCGGAGTGAAGATTCGGACGACGCTTTCTTGCTGAGATTGCCGCAACGCGTGACAAAGTTAGATTGCCTGATCTTCGAGTTCTTTAATCGATTGGCGAAGCTTCTCAATCTGGATACGGTTGGCTTCTTTGAGGCAATCCCAATTCTGGATTTGTTCTGGCGTTGGCAGCGTCGCAGCTGCGCTCTGGAGATAGATCTCCTTGAGGTCGAGCTCATATTTCTCAAGTTCCTGCTTAAGCCTGTGCAGCGTCGAATTTTCTATCGGCTCTTCGTTTTCCATATGGACGATTCTCCCTCGCTCGCCTTAATGAAAGAGGCGATCATCTCTGACCGAGTGCGTATTGTCGGCAATGTTCCAGATATGCGGCCTCGTGAAGGGCAGCCAGATCGAGCACCCCACCCCACAGCCATCGCGGCGCGTCCAATCCTTTGCTGTGACGTTCCCTGAGCTCCCGAATCCAGGCTTGCCGGACGTCACCGCGATCCCTGGTATCAGCCGAGCGGGGATGATGGAACAAAGTGAGCGGATCGAAGTCACGGCTCTCTTTCATTGATCACTTCAAATATTTTTGAAGACTCCCATCTTGGCCTACAACAGTCTTCTCGGGGAACAGCATCAGCATAGGAATGGATAAGACAAACGTTACTGATGCCAAAAGTGCTGAGAATCCGCGGAAGATCGGAAAGTACATGATTAGCTTGTTTATTGCCCTCGCGATTCTTCTGGGAATTGTGCTGGTCTTTTTCCTTCACCACGCACCGATTGTTCAGCAATGACCTGCTTTTCCATAGGGTAACCTTTTGTTGATTACAAGTTGGTCGCTGGCGGAAAACCAAAGGCAATGGCAGATCCCGCTGTTGTGGCAACATCAACCCGATCAACCCATTAGCACGCTGATCCTTACAAACGCGCCGGAAATACTGCCGCTAAGCGTGTTTTTCTGTTTTTCAGCACTTGCCCAGAGATGTTCATTTGTCATTCAGTTTCCATGCAAACGCAGTCTGATTTCCCGGCGATGCTGTCGGGCACGTTCGTATTGGTTCTTCTCGAAGTGGCCTTTTACGTTGTACATACGCACTGACCAGAAGCCACCAACGGGAACATCCTTGGCAGTCAGCTTGTAAATGGTGTTGCCGTCATTCTTGCTCGGCTTGACGGTCAGATACATGGCATCTTTCTCCAGGTTGCCGGCCCCAGCCGGTTGCGGTGATCACCTCAGTGGAGCGGGCTACGCTGATCCCTTCCAGCCCCACAAGAGAGAAGGCCGAAGATATCCTTCGATTCGATCTGGAGAGTGAAAACAAGAAACAATCCCGTCAATACCTTCGCCGTATAAAAACAGTCGGACGATCTCAATGAATTTGCCATCACTGAGAGCTCTCGCAACGTCCGGGTTCAGAAACAAGATCATCTCATCGCTCTAGCGACCGCGCTCGGGATCGATCCACCTAATCCCAGAATCGCTGACTAGCACATAGCGAAGAAACGTGACTTCTTCTGCTGCACCAATACAAGCCCAGATTGTGATAGGCGATTTTCCAAATGGATAAGGATTTGATGGGAGGGATAAAAAAAACGGAGTTCGCTCAGGGCGAACCCCGTTTTGGAGTATTGATCATCGAACTTAGAGTTTCCTTGTCGTGGCGGGTTCGAGAATCTCGTCGCGCTCAGCGTCAACTATGTTTCCCTCCCGAGAACGGACCGAGGCTACGGGCGGTTCAGAGATATTTCCAAAGGTTTCCCGCCCACCAGCCGTGTCCTTTGAGGCGGCTTCACCAGTCGACGAGATATCTTTTGCGCCTGTTTCCTTGAGGGAAGTCTTTGCGACGTCAACCTGTTCGGAGGTGTCACAATGCACTGAGAGCAATGTGCCTCCGCCCTTCACGGCGCCTTCGTAACGTTTCGCTTCGTATTCCGGAATGCCCATACCTACCAGCGCTCCAACGATGCCACCTACCGCTCCGCCAACGCCTAAGCCTGCAAGGGCTGCC